>Ga0256830_1000563_pt1 | contig 29053 bp, 23 predicted proteins | sample 128326metaG_FD_190537 | JGI IMG/M metagenome (GOLD analysis project Ga0256830, IMG submission 190537) | Hydrothermal vent microbial communities from Lau Basin, Pacific Ocean - 128-326 | ecosystem: Environmental > Aquatic > Marine > Hydrothermal vents | place: Pacific Ocean: Lau Basin | collected... | reverse complement strand
ACCGGACCTGGAACGTCTTTCTCCGAAATCGTGGTGTCACCGGATTGACATGAAGGTTTTCGTCATGCATGGGGCCAATGATTCCATGTCGCCGTTTACGGAATCCATTAAGCTGGCCGCCGCTCTGAAAAACAGCCGCCTGTTGATATCGTATTTGTATAAACACCGGGAAATTTCCACAGACCGGGGGTTTCTGTTCCGGACAAAAGAGCTGCTTCGCTTGTTGTCATTTTTGTGTGCCTTCATGCGCTGCAACGATTCCGCCTGACATTTCCTTATTAACCTGATTTTACCATTAGAAGTGAGTTAATCAGGTTAAAAACAATAATCGGGATTCCCCATATTTCCGACATTTGCCCATAAATCAATAAAATCCTGTAAATTCACTCCCGTGTCGCTGCGAATGGTTATTCTGCTGGTTGTCGCGCTGGTGTCTGTCAGTTCTTCCTCTATTTTTGCGCGGTATTTACCGGCCGTTCCCGCGGTGGTAATCGCCTTCTGGCGAATGACCACCGCCAGTTGCCTGTTGTGGGGATTCAGCAGCGTTAAACCGCAGGGTTCCATTTCCCGGTCAAATGCCCGAAAGACTGTCTTAGCCGGGGTATTTCTGGGCCTTCACTTCGCCTTTTTTTTCGGGGCGTTAAAATTGACCTCTGTCGCCAATGCCACTGTCCTGGCCACCATGGCGCCCGTTTTTACGGCCCTGATAGAACGTTTTGGTTTTAAACGCCCCTGGAACCGGGATGTGTTTTCCGGTTTGATCGTTGCTGTTCTTGGCGCAATCCTTATCCGGGGAACCGATACCGGGTTTCTGCACGGCAACCAACTCGGAAATCTCCTGGCTTTGCTCAGTTCCCTGTGGATGGCGGTTGTCCTCCTGGTGGCCGAACAGATTCGGCAAAAAACGGCAACCATTGTTTACTCCCGACTGGTTTACACCATCGCCGGAATTACGCTTCTTTTAATCGCCATTGCCTTTTCCTACCCGCTTTTCGTCTTTTCTTACCGGGATTTTACCTGGCTCTTTCTCCTCGGTTTGATTCCTACCGTGGTGGGTCACACAAGTTTTAATTACGCTGTAAAATACATTCGCCCGACAATCGTGGCTTCCGTTCCCCTTGGCGAGCCGATCATCGCTTCCGCTTTAGCCTGGTTTTTATTGCGGGAACCGATTGCTACGAATGTTTTGTTGGGCGGGGTTTTGGTCCTGGTTGGATTATACCGGATTACGAAGAAACGTTCCGTAAGCGGTTTTCAGAACGATAATCTTTGATCTTCGGGTGACCGGAAAATACACCGTGGTATTTTTCCGGCATTAAGGCTGCAATCCTGCACATGACCGTAATTCCGATTTGTCTCAGAGCCGCTTCTTTTCGTTGGCGATCTTTCGGGAGCGCGTAGGGACCAAACGGTTTTCCGAAGCAAATCGTCACGACAGGACGAACACCGCGAGTCCATTTTGCCAACACATTTTCCAGGCCGATTACGCTTACCGGTAAAATGGGCGCCCGGGTAACGGTGGAAAGGTACACCACCCCGTTTTTCGCTGGACGTAAAACGTTGTCCGTGGAAACTCCCTCAGGAAATATCCCCAATATTTCTTTTTTTCGCAGGACTTTAATCGCCTGTTTGATCGTCGACGGGGCAAGGCGGGTGCGATTGGTGGGGATAAAACCGTACAGCCAGGGGGCCCACATCAGATAATGCTCGACTGTCTGGTCGCTGGCCATCAGGAAATTGACCGGCCGCCGCAGGGCATACACAATCAACGCCGGATCAAGACGGTTAAAATGATTTGCCGCCACAATAAAAGGGCCTTGCCCGGGAATGTTTTCACGTCCCTTTATTCTTACCCTGAAAAGAAGTGTTCCAAGAAGAAGGGCCAGATAACCAAGCAAATACCGCACACATTTCGGGCGGGGTTTATACTGTTCCAGCGTATTTTTCCGGGCCTTTTCCACGTTGTTAATTACCTTCCTTGCAAACAGCGGCGGATAATTTACATTTAACGGAATATATACTGCTAAAAAGGTAACCGGTTTCGAATTTTTGTAAAACCCGGGAACCAAATAAAAGGTTTCTTTCCTTTTCAAATCCCGGTTTGTCTGCGCGGACAAAAACCAGGTTGAGCGGAGGGAAAATGATTTCTTTTGGGGTGAATGTTCAGTCCTGTGTTTTAAAAAAAAGAAAAGGGGCCGGTAAGCCCCTTTCCGTTTTTAACAGATTTTCCGTTTTTATTAAAACGGTAAATCTTCGTCGCCGGCGTCTTTTACCTCGGCAACAGGCGCAGCATCTTCTCCCGTGCCGCGGCGTCCGCCCAACATGGTAAAGCGCTCGCCAACCACCTCTGTTGTATACCGTTTTACCCCGTTCTTATCTTCCCAGGATCGGGTGCTCAGACGACCTTCCAAATAGATCAATTGACCTTTTTTCAGATATTCATTGGCCGTTTCCGCCATTTTTCCAAAGAGGACACAACGGTGCCATTCGGTTTTGTCTTCCACTTGACCATCCGAATTCCGCCAGGATTCGTTCGTGGCAAGATTAAACGTGGAAACCGCGCTCCCTGCTGTTGTGTAACGACTCTCCGGATCGGATCCAAGGTGACCTACCAATACAACTTTATTTACACTACCTTTTTGCATTTTTTTCTCCTTGTTTGTTTACACATCATATATAATCATTCTGAATAATGACTGAAAAAGTGTACGATTATTTCCGCTCACATGTCAAGGTTTTTCCGTCATTAATAAAAAAAATAACGGTTTTTTCAGCGGCCCTGATTTTGGTCTTTTTTGATTACTACGTCGCCGGTTCAATCCTGAATACAACCAGACAGGATCCATAATTTTCTCCCGTCATCATCACGGGATGGAATGTTATTAAATGACTGGTGAGTTAAGGTGGGATCTTCCTGGTAGAAATAGACCCCCTTCCGGGCGCCGGACTGTAACTGATAAAACTCATCATGGCAAAGAACAAAACCAGATAATAAAATAGTTATCATTATGACAATTTCACTCTTTTTCATCAGGTACTCCTGCCGTATTGTGAATAAAGGTTCTGATAGTCTGTTTAAATTCCTGAATGGGAATTTCTACTTCATTGTTAAGTATCAACTCTGGATCAAATATCTTTCCATTGAAAACAGGGAAAATTCCTATACCATCTGTCGCGAGCCCCCTGACAACATAAACAGGTCCATAATTACCTGTTGTGGACTCAAATGGAATCAAGACTAAATATTTTTTACCAATCTCCATCTCAGTAATATTTCCCCTCATATAATTAACTCCTAATAATGGCATTGATGGGCCATCATAGTTACCCTTTATATCCTGTATCACTTTACAGTTATAATAATCAGCTTTCATGATTTTGTATTCCGGGTCAATCCAACGATTTTCTTTAGTGATCGGTTTGACAATCAATATATATCGGTTTTTAATAATAAAATACCAAATCCATGGTAGGCGATTTCTAATATGTTTGTCAATAATCTTCCCTAATACAAAACCGGGCATAGGAGGAAGGAAAGTTTCATCGAAAAGTTTCCCAGCCCTTGTTGCCTCATCAAAACGTTTGAACTGTTCCCTTTTAGGTGTGTTTCCAATCGATAAATAACGATAATAAATATCTCGCGGGTAAAAATCTTTCCATACAAGCGTTTTTGCAAAAGATAGCAAAAGATTATCAGGAATATCACTTCCATCCAAGAATTTACTACCGTCTTTATGAGTAGTATCAGCTTGGTTTAAATATAAACGGTAATAAAACTCAAACAGTAACGAGTCTAAAACTACGTAAGGAGGTGGAAATTCAACCTGTTCAGTTATTTTTCTGAATTGCACGAATGGTGCTGTTTGTGACTTAATATTATCTTTCTGTGCTGTTCTTATTGTGCTTGTGCCTTGAAACAAAAGCAAAATTATTAATACATATTTTCTTCCGATCATTATATTTTTACCTCATTATCTCTGCTGTCCAAATCTGAATGAGGACTGCATTCTTACTTGTACCAACGAAAGTCTTGATTTTTAATAGTTGTTTAAGAGTCTTAAAGAAGATTTTCCCGATGAATTGGGACCCTCTCCATTATGCTTCAAGTCTTTATAGCATAATTCTCTCTTTATCTATTTCCTTTTAATACGATTGCTTTACGGAGAAATTCCGAGTTATCAGATCCGGCTACGACAATAAATTTAGGAGTTACATCAATACTTTTAAATCTGTGATCATTATTTTGAAGCTCAGAGTACCTTTTCCAACTAATGCCATTAAAATGAAACAACGATCCGTATTCACCAACAATAAAGATATCGTTTTCATGGTTACCGCGCAGTTTCCAGGGAAACGAAAAATATCCGACTTCATTTTCTATATCGATATAAGTGTAATCGGTGGGACGGTATTTATCATTGAGAGTATAAACCCCCCAGCCGCCGCCAACCCATAAAGAACCGGATTCCCCGGCGGTCCAAATGGTAGTGGCTTTGGGAGAAAAATAGGGTTCATCATCAATCGTGTTCCCATTACCGGAAGAGAACCGTTCATAAATCGTTTGCCATTTTCCATTTATTAAAGCCAGGATTACCGAATAGTCCGGATTATTGTCGGCACCGCAAGCCCATATATGCACTGCTCCGGTCTCCTCATCCACCACACCCCACACATCCTTCAAATCCACATCCGTCCCACTCTCCATCCGCTCAAATCCGCTCCCGTCGTAGTGGACGATGGAACCTGAGTTACCTACAAAATAAATATCGGAAGATGAGGTGCCCCAGATTGCATCAATACTTGGTTGTCCCGGGTGTTCTCCTTTGGCCGGTGTATATTGATAAAATTCATCTCCATCCCAATGGATAGGCAATCCGCCTCTCCCGAACCAAATATTATTTTTTTGAAAGGCGTATATACTTTCTACCGGGGTTACATAACCATTTTGTGGCATAACCTTCTTTAATTCCCACTCTCTCCCATCCCACCGGGCGGCGTTGTAAGTGGCACTATCGGTTTTGATATACCCCACCACCCAGATATTATTCTCATCAATTATGGCCACATCGTTCAGGTAACTGCCATAGTCTCCAAGAGTATCAATTGTCCAGGAGAAGCGGTGGGAAGTCGTATCCAGGGTCGTGGCAAGGACTTCCGCGCTGGAATCGACAGCTTCACCGTTCTTCAGCCAGTAGGCCCGGTAGCGATAGGCAGTGGCCGGGGCAAGCCCCCCGTCCCGCACCACCGTGTCCGCGCCGGTAACCTCCGCTGAAAGTATAATGGAATCATTACGGGCTAAGCCAAATGTCCAGGTATCGGTCGTATCCTCCACGCTCACGTTCAGGCTCACGGTGGTGACGCCCGTGTTTACCACGCTTAAGAGAATGGTGGTGTCCCGCTGCGGGGGTTCCGGTCCTTCCGGGCAGGCGGTGAGGAGGAGGAAACCCAATAAAACAAGGGGCGATAAAAAAGGTTTCCGGGGTGTGTTCAGTAACAGCATCTTTTCAGTGATTGCCGGTTACCCCGAAGAAGTCGGCAAAGTTCCCCACATACAAACCATAATCATTCCGGACCGCGCCACTGCGCCTGTCCCTAAACACCCTCCAACGTCCACCAACACGCGACTCATAACATACCTCCTTATTACAAGTTATCCGTACCATTTGATGTACAGATAAAACAAACCTAAAACATTCAATCAAACGCCTGTTTAAACTTATCGCAAACGTTTGCTGTGAAGAATGTAAAATTGATTTATTCAAGATGGCAAGCATTCTATCCGTTAAAAGGCGGGAATATCATTACCGGCGTACGTATTGCCATTATTGTTGTATGATTACGGTGGTGTGAACAAGGAAACAACAAACGACAAGAGTTTTTTCTGCCTTCACCAGGATATCACAGGCGGGAGTGCCGGGATTTATTCCCCGGGATGTAAAATCATCAATGAAGTGACCGTGTAAATATCAGCTACCTCAAATAGCGTATAGTATTATCGAAGGGGCTATAGTTTGTACAGTTTGTTTCATATCGGTTGTGTATTAGAGTATAAGAAAATCTTATCTTAAACCAACGCCAAGGTGAGTTCCTGTCTGATCGAAGCGATAAGATTTTCCACTCTTTGATCGGTTTTCAAGCGGTTTTCAATGGTGCGGCAGGCGTGTAAAATTGTGGTGTGATCGCGACCGCCGAAGTAAATCCCGATACTTACCAGAGAGGCATTCAATATTTCACGGCAAAGGTAGACGGCCAACTGGCGTGCTTCGACAATTTGTTTTTTACGGCTGGGGCCGACGATTTCCTTTTCCGAAATATGGGTCACCTCGGCCACACGTTGCACAATATCCTCGACCGTTAAATCGGTAATTATATAGTTGCCTATTCGTTCTTTCACGACCTCTTTTACCAGTTGCAAATCGATTTCGCGGTTTGTGAGCGAGGAGTGGGCCAATAACCGAATTATCGTACTTTCCAGGTCGCGAACGCTTTTCTTAATGTGCGCGGCTATGAATTCGATTATTTCATACGGGAGGTCCAATCCGTTTTCTTCGCTCTTTTCCATTAATATTGCAATCCTGGTTTCGAAATCCGGGGGTTGAATATCAACCGCTAAGCCCGATTGAAACCGGGATAAAAGACGGTCTTTCAAACCGCTCATTTCTCCCGGGTACTTGTCCGCCGTAAGGACGATTTGTTTTCCACCCTGGTACAACTCATTAAAAGTGTGGAAAAACTGTTCCTGGGTTTGTTCTTTTCCCTGGAAAAACTGGATGTCATCAATCAACAGAATATCAGCCCTTCGATACTGTTTTGCAAATTCCACGGTACGGTTTTTTTGGATACTGGAAATAAATTCCTGCGTAAATTTTTCACTGGAAGAACTAATAACCTTTACCCTTGGTTTTGAAGTAAAAATATGGTTACCAATCGCGTGCAACAGGTGTGTTTTCCCCAAACCGACGCCGCCATAAATAACCAGCGGATTAAAGGCGTGCTGCCCCGGTGATTCGGCAACCGTTAAAGCCGCGGCCTTGGCGAATTGGTTATTAGCTCCTTCGATAAAAGAAGAAAATGTGTATTTTTTATTTAGATCCGGTTGCTCCCTGCGTACGGGCGCCTGTGCCTGATCGGTTGTCTTGTCCCAACTGGTCTGCGGTTGTGTTTTACCGGGAGAAACCGTGTATTTTACAGCCAGATTCAGTGCAAATTCCGTTTTAATTGTGCTCTCAATCGTCGCCTTATAATGACTGTTAATCCATTCAAAAAAGAATTGATTTGGTACTTCGAGGACCAGCTCATCTTCATTCAAGGCGATTGATGAAATGGGATCAAACCAGGTATTGTACGCATGATCCGGAAGGGATTGTTTTAATTGTTGCTTTGTCCTGGACCAGAGAGTTTCGTGATTCATATTTAAGTTATCCACAAGTTGTCCACATTCATTCTTCCGATAATTTAGACCTTTATTTTCATACGGTTCAAAGGGGTTTTTACAAACTTCGCTGTTTCTTTTCTCCGGAAGCTTTCCACAAAATTTCTCCTTCTATTTTCTTTGTTCGTATTGAAATAAAAATGTATTTTTCCGGGCTTAAAAAGGAAAGAAAATGAAACGTACCTATCAACCCAGCAATAGAAAACGGAAAAACAAGCACGGTTTTAGAGCGCGTATGTCTTCGGTCGGCGGGAAACAGGTGTTGCGCCGCCGCAGGAAGAGGGGACGCAAAGTTCTGTCCGCTTAGTGCTTCAGCCTGTTTATAAATGCATATCTCTCATAGACAAAACACTGCGCTTTGCCGCGGTGGCGATAATCTATTTTTATAAGTATACCCTTTCACCTTTTCTTGGTAACCAGTGTCGATTTCATCCAACCTGTTCAAATTATGCGATTGACGCGCTGAAATCAAAATCCTTGAATAAGGCTCTTTTGTTGATTGTTGTTCGGATATCCAAATGCCATCCTTTTCATAGCGGTGGTTACGACCCGGTAAAGTAATGGATCGAAACACCCTCATTGCCTTTTTGTTAATCGCCCTGGTGTTAATATTAACACCTTTTTATCTGGAACAGTTCGCACCGCCACCGGAAAAAAACACCCCCCATAAAGAAATAAAAGATCGAACGGAAGGAGAGACGCGCACACCCGTCACCCCTCCGGAAGCGGGGGAAAAACCAGCAACCGCTGAATCGTCGGTAACCCCGACGCCTTTAGCTGTAACCGACATTACCGACGCCCGGGAAACAATTATTAATGTTCAAAACGACCTCATTACGGCGGTCATCAGCTCGCGCAACGGTGGGTCTTTTCTCTCTTTCTCGTTAAAAAAATACGCCATGCAGGACACTCTTCCTGTTGAACTTATCAGTAATTATAATAAAAACAACTTGTTAATTGATGTTACTTCTTTGGATGGTGACCCTTTTGTTTTGAACAATTCCTGGCAATTTCTGGGATCGGAAACCAATATTGACGCTTCTGAAAAAGCGCAAACACTTCGGTTTTCCACTGTTCTTTTCGGACAAACAATTACCAAGACTCTCATCTTTTATCCCGGTTCCTACCGGGTCGACATGGAGATTAACCTTTCGGCTGTCAGCAACGAACTTTCTCAGAAGAGCTACCGTTTATCATGGAATGGCGGGTTGCCCCCGACGGAAAAAAACCTGAAAGATGATCTTTATTATTTTAAAGGTTATGTTTACCAGGGCGGTGAAGTTGATGACAACACGAAAATTAAAAAAGAGAAATCAACGCTCAGGAAAATGCCCGGTGAGACCGACTGGGTGGCTGTCCGGACCAAGTATTTCATATCCGCGTTGATCCCCAAAGAGGCGGCTGTCGGAGCGGAGATAAGCGGCACAATGGTTAATGGTGTACCTCTTTACAACGTGGCTCTCAACCAAAAGTCCGATAAAACACAGTTGGTTACACTATACCTGGGGCCGCTCGAATTTCGCCGCGTTAAAGCGCTCGGGGTAGAGCTGGAAAAAACCATGTCTTTCGGCTGGTCGCTGATTCGCCCTATCAGTCGAATGGTGCTTGCCCTTCTTGTTTACCTTCACAAAACAATCCCGAACTACGGCGTTATCCTGGTCCTCTTCTCAATTATGGTTAAACTGGTCGTCTATCCCCTGACAAAAAAGAGTTACCTTTCAACCCAAAAAATGCAGGCTATTCAGCCAAAGGTGGCGGCACTAAAGGAAAAATACAAAAATGACCCGCAGAAATTGAACAAGGCCACCATGGACCTGTACAAGGAGTACGGTGTGAATCCGCTGGGGGGATGTTTACCCATGCTGCTTCAAATGCCGCTGTTGCTTGCTCTCTTCCAGGTGTTTCGCTCAACAATAGAACTGCGTGGCGCGCCATTTATCTTTTGGATTAAAGACCTCTCCGCGCCGGATACCCTGATTGAGATCGGCGGGTTCCCGATTAATATTTTGCCCCTGTTAATGCTGATTACCATGCTGTTGCAACAAAAAATGATGCCGACCCAGGCCCCCGGTCAACAGAAATCCATGATGTATGTTATGAATTTTGTTTTCCTGTTTATTTTCTACCGTCTTCCGTCCGGTTTGAATCTTTATTACACGCTCTTCAATATTCTGACAATCCTCCAGCAAAAATTACTTTCTTCGCATCCAATAATAACCGAACCGGTTAATAAAAAACCGCATCGAAAAAAATGACCCCCGGCGATACTATCGTGGCCCCGGCTACCCCCTTCGGGGTTGGGGGGCTGGCGATTGTACGTTTAAGCGGCCCCTCCTCCGAACAAATCACATCTCTTTTATTGCAAAAACCCGGGGCTACATTCTCGTTTCCTGAACCCCGCCGGGCCACTCTGGTCACCCTTTATGATCAAAAAGGAACTCCTTTCGAAGAAGCAATGGTAACTTTTTTCAAAGCGCCTCATTCTTACACCGGAGAAGATATTGTGGAAATATCCTGTCACGGTAACCCGGTTGTCGTACAGAAGATTGTTTCCGCCTGTTGCGCCCACGGGGCGCGCATCGCCGACCCCGGCGAATTCACGCGCCGCGCTTTCCTGAATGGGAAAATGGATTTAATCCAGGCCGAGTCCGTATCAAGCTTTATTCACGCCCAATCGGAAGCAAGCGCCGCGTTCAATTTCCGGTTGTTGAAAGGCTCCCTTTCCAAAAAATTCCAGACCATTAAAACCGGCATCGTAAAAGCGCTTTCCTTTGTTGAATTTGAACTCGACATATCGGAAGAAGACTTGTTGCCGAATCTGCGCTCCGATCTCTTTTTGCTCCTGAACCCATTATTAAAAGAAATCGATGAATTAATCGGTTCATATCGTCAGGGACACTTGTTAACCGACGGGGCTCTGGTCGTAATTGTCGGTAAAACCAATGTTGGGAAATCAACCTTATTAAATGCGTTGTCCGAAAAAGACCGGGCCATAACCAGTCGTCATCCCGGCACAACTCGAGACCCAATTGACGTTTCCCTGTTTATCGACGGCGTTCCCATTAAATTGGTAGACACAGCCGGTCTCCGTAAAGCCAAAAGTGAGATCGAACACGAGGGGATAAAACGAACCCACCGGTATATTTATGATGCCGACCTTCTTATTCTTCTGAAAGACACGCCCGGCGCGGTAGGAATCGATTTGCCGGACAAAAACCGTGCGGCCGTAATCCGCGTTTTTAATAAATCAGACCTTCTTTCCGCGGAACAGCGCCGACAACTTCAGCGTAAATACCCCGACCATCTATTCATATCGGCCAAGACCAATACAGGTATTGAAACATTGAAATCGGCAATTAAAACAACTTTGGGTATATCCGACGCTTTATCTTCCACCGTGGCCATAACCACGGCCCGTCAACACGCGGCCGCCGTAAATTGTAAACGGGGCCTTGAGAGAGCACTTTGCCTGCTTGATCAGCAACCTGCGGCTTATGAACTGGTGGCGCTTGAACTGCGGGAAGCGCTGACGGCGATTGACACCGTGTTGGGTAAAACCACGCCGGATGATATTCTTAATTTGATTTTCAACTCTTTTTGCGTAGGAAAGTAAGTTTCACGTGAAACCAATCGCGAAAGATTTCGATTTAATCGTCGCCGGGGGTGGCCATGCCGGCGTTGAAGCGGCATTAATCGCCGCCAAACTTGGAGTTCGCGTCGGGTTAATCACGATGGACATTAACACCATAGCCCGCATGTCCTGTAACCCGGCCATCGGCGGCTTGGCCAAAGGTCAGATGGTACGCGAACTGGATGTGCTTGGCGGGACAATGCCCCGGATAGCCGACCAAACCGGTATTCAGTTTAAAATGCTTAACCGGTCCAAAGGTCGCTCTGTCTGGTCTCCCCGGGCCCAGATTGACAAACGGCAATATGAAACACTTTTACAAAAAACCGTGGCCGACCAACCGAACTTATCCACAATCCAGGAAGAAGTTGTGGATATCGTTGATGATCACTACCGCATCCGCGGCGTTGTTCTCCGGGACGGCAGCGTTTTGTCTTGTCGGGCGGTGGTTCTTACCTGTGGGACCTTCCTTAACGGACTAATCCACATCGGCAACCGAAAAGTTTGCGCCGGACGCATGGGCGAAGTGCGGGCGGAAGGAATCACAGAGGCGTTAAGGGCGCGCGGGTACCGAACGGGCAGACTCAAAACCGGCACCCCGCCGCGATTAATAAAACAAACCATCGACTGGTCCCGGACGCGCGTTGTCACGGGTGACGAAACGCCGATACCGTTCTCATACAGAACCAAGTGGTTTTCCCCGCCGAACCTTCCCTGTCATTCCGTAAAAACCACCCCGGAATGCCATGAGATCATTCGTTCCAATCTCCGGTTTTCACCCCTGTTTTCCGGCGATATTTCCGGTGTGGGACCCCGCTATTGTCCTTCCATTGAAGATAAAATCTTTCGTTTTAGCCACCATAAATCACATCTTTTATTCCTGGAACCGGAATGGACCAACTCCGATCAAATCTATACCAACGGTTTTTCAACCAGTTTACCGGAAAAAGTTCAACTACAGGCCTTGCGAAAAATTCCGGGACTGGAACGCGTTGCCTTTTTCCGTCCCGGATACGCCATCGAATACGATTTCATTCCCCCCGCTCAACACCGCGCCACTTTGGAATCCAAATCCGTCGCCGGTCTCTTTTTTGCCGGCCAAATCAACGGTACCTCGGGATATGAAGAAGCCGCGGTTCAGGGTTTGGTGGCCGGCGTTAATGCGTCCAAAATAATCCTCAACCAGGAAACGCTTACAATCGGCCGTGATGAGGCTTATATCGGAGTGTTAATCGATGATCTCATCACCAAAGACACCCTTGAGCCATACCGGATGTTTACTTCCCGGGCCGAGTACCGCCTCCTGTTGCGCTTTTCCAACGCCGATGCCCGCCTTCTTGAGAAAGCCCGAAAACACGACCTCGTTGATGATCGGCTTTACGACCGGTTGCAAAAAAAATTGTCCGCCACCGAAAAGGTGATAGCCTCCCTGGACCGCTCGCTCAGCCCCCAAGAAATCAATCCCCTTCTTTCCCAACACAATGAACGTGTCATTCGTCAAAAACAACTTGCCAAAGAGCTGCTGAAACGACCCTCGGTTTCGATTCACTTCTTTGTGGATGAATCCACAAAGGAAATTCTAACCAACGGTTTTGAACCTTTTATCGCCGATGAAATCCTGCTGGAAGCGGAAACGCAAATCAAATATGCCGGTTATATTAAACGCCAGCGTGATCAGGTGGAAAAAATGAAACAACAGGAAACCTATCGTCTTCCCGATCAAATCGACTACACCACTCTTTCCGGTCTTTCCATTGAAGCGCGCGAAAAACTTCAGTCCGTTCGGCCGGAAACGCTTGGCCAGGCCATGCGAATATCCGGCGTTTCACCCGCCGACATTTCCGTTCTCTCGATCCTGCTTTCCAACCGTTAACGACGATAAAATGGATATCTCCCGGCAATAAACTCCTCTTCGGTATGCCATGACTGTTTCACGTGAAACACCCCCAATAGAATTTTCCACATTCCTTTCGTTGTTCTCCGAAAGAACGGAAAACAACCTCGCTCTGAGTCCCGACCGTTTTTGCCTTTCCGGTCTCACCCTGCCTTTTCTTTCTCTTTTGCTGTTATCCTTAAAAACGCGTGATTTCGGCGTTGTTCTATTCCGCAATCCCCTCCTTGCAGAAACCTTTTATCGTTTCAGCTACAATCTCTCCGACCGGGCCTTGTATTTCCCGGAAACCCGTGTTTCCACGGCGGACGTGCCGGGTTTTAACCTGGAAAACGAACGCTACCGGTCCGAGGTTATCAGCCGGATCACAAATCGATCCCCGGGTCTGATTGCAACAACCGCCCGGGGCCTCTCCACGCATGTCACCGACACGTCCCGTCTCACCAAGAAAGAACTTACTCTCAGTGTCGGGAAAGAAATCGAAAGATCACGGCTTCTGCATCTGCTCACCGACTGGGGTTATGAACAAACCGATAAAACAACCACCCCGAAATCCTTTTCCGTTCGCGGCGGAATTATTGATGTTTTTCTTCTTCACGACCAATCTCCCGTCCGTATCGAGTTGTTCGGCAATCGAATCGATTCTTTGCGGATTTTTAACCCTATGTCCCAAAGGATGATTCGTGAAATACGGCGCATACAATTATTGCCTCCGCCAAACATCAAAGAAGACAACAAAAAGATTGTCGCATTTGAGAAGCTTTTACCGGAAGGAACGTCGTTTTTCTACGTGGAAGAATCCGATGACCGCTTCGCTGTAGCCACAAAATCCGATTTTTCTTCTCCCCGGGAGGTTGATTGCCACAACTGGAATTTTTCCGGTCTCTCCCGCGATCAGCGCGATCGGGCTCTTTCCGCAGCCATGAGACACTGCGGTGACAGCATCTTTCTCTTTTTCGACCATTCCGCTTCCCTCAAGCGCTTAAAATCTCTTGTTCCTCCGGAAACAATCTTTGTCCGCGGCTTACTGGAACACGGGTTTTATTCCGCTTCCTTACGCCTTTGCTGCCTTTCTTCTTCGGAGTTTCTGAAACAAGCAGCGGTTATGAGACATCGCTGGACGTTGGAATCCTTTGCTCACCAGCCGCAACGGTCTTTATCAACCATCGACAGCCTTAATTGGGGTGACTACCTCGTGCACCAGGATTTCGGAATTGGTGTTTACAAAGGCCTCGAAATACTCCACCCGAAAGGCAATAAACAGGAATGTATTAAAATAGAATATGCCGACGGTGGTGTTATTTATGTCCCGGTGGAAAAATTTTCCAAAGTCCACAAATTGATTTCAACCGGTGAAGGCACCCCCAAACTTTCTTCCCTGGGTTCGACAAAATGGGAACGCCAGAAACGGCGTGTTAAGGAATCCGCGCGCGAAATCGTTGGCGAATTGATAAATCTTTACTCCCTTCGCAAACGGGAGCGCGGTTTTCGATACGATCCGAACGACGAACTCTATGAGGCCCTGGTGGATTCCTTTCCCTACGAAGAAACCCCGGATCAAACACAATCCATCGACGCGGTCATCCGGGACATGGAGCGGGATCGGCCAATGGAACGACTTATCTGTGGTGATGTCGGCTTCGGGAAAACCGAAGTCGCCTTCCGGGCGATTATAAAAGCGGTGGCCAGCGGCAAGAAGGTTCTTTTCCTTACACCCACTACAATCCTGGCCGACCAACACTTTATTTCGGCGTCTTCTCGTCTGACGCCCCTTGGGGTCCGGGTGGAACTCTTGTCACGTTTTAAAACCAAAACCGAGCAGAAGAAAATTTTGGACGCGATGATGTGCGGTCAGGTTGATCTGGTGATCGGCACACACCGACTGTTATCTGATGATGTTCGTTTCCCGGGTCTTGGATTGTTAATCATCGATGAAGAACATCGCTTTGGCGTACGCCATAAAGAGCGGCTCAAACAACTGAAATTAAAAGTTGATGTCATTACCTTAACGGCAACACCGATACCTCGAACCTTACAACAGTCCCTGCTGGGCATCCGCGATATCAGCAGAATCGATACGCCTCCCAAGACACGAAAACCGATCCAGACCTTCGTTAAGTTCTTTGACTGGTCACTGATCAGACAGGTTCTCCAGAATGAACTTTCCCGGGGAGGACAGGCGTATTTTCTTCATAACGATATTAACGCCCTTCCCTTCTTCTTTGAAAAAATGACAGCCTTTTTTCCCGACCATTCCGTCGCATTTGCCCACGGAAAAATGAACAGTCGTGATCTGGAGCGGATTGTGCTTTCGTTCTTCAACGGTAAGCTGGATATCCTGCTATGCACGACAATTATCGAATCCGGTTTGGATGTTCCCAACGCAAATACCATCATTATCAACAATGCACAACAGTTTGGTTTGGCTCAACTGTATCAAATCCGGGGCCGTGTGGGTCGGGGATATCGCCAGGCTTTTTGTTATCTGCTTTTACCCCCGGGAAAAAAACTGGGAGAAGACGCCTACCGAAGACTGAAGGCTATCGAACAGTATACTTCTCTCAGTTCCGGATACGACATCGCCATGAAAGATCTGGAGATCCGCGGAGCCGGTAATCTCTTCGGTTACAAACAGAGTGGTCATATCGGCGCCGTCGGTTTTGAAATGTATTGCAAACTCCTGCATGAAGCCGTGAATGAAGCAACCGGCAAGACTGTTTCCGCTCATGAACCGGTAAAAGTTATCATTAACGATATGGCGCTTTTCGAAAACACGTACATTCCCCTTGTCCAGGACCGTCTATTTTTCTACCAACGTTTGTCCGAGATTGAAGATCTCGAAAAGCTACGTGATGTGCGGGCAGAAATCCGCGATCGTTTCGGTCCATTTCCACGATCGGCTGAAAATTTACTGAAAGCCGCATATTTTCGTATTTTATTAAGCAATTCTTCCGTTTCTTCCCTGCACTTTAAAAAAGATTGTTTAATGATTGTTTTTAATAGCGTTAAACCTTTTTCTTCCTTTGCCGATCTGGCAGCAACTCTTTCCCGGGAACTCCAGCGTCAGCGTTTTACCTTTCGGTTTATCACCGACAAGGACAAGGCTCTGAAAATGTGTGTGGAGACGGAATCCTTGCAAAACGCGTATCAAGCCGCTGAAATTATAGGAAAGCTGTTTTCTGGCGCGACAGCGCCGTAATTTGCGGGTATGTATATTAAGAAAATTCCGGCGCTTTTCACCGTTGTTTTTATCCTTGGGTTTTTCGGTTGTGAAAAGAAGGAGCCGTCCGACAGTCCGGTTGTCGCGCGTGTAAACGATCATTTCCTCACTCTGAATGAGGCGGAAAAACGTCTCCGGTCCTATTCCAATGAAAATATTACCCTGGAGGATGTCGTATCCAACTGGATTGACACCGAACTGCTTTATCTGGCGGCTCTTGAAAACGATTTTGACAAGGATAAAATCCTGCAGAATCGTTTGTTCGAATTCCGCCGAAGACTTTTCGGCGACGCCTACCTGGAGGCCGTGTTACAAAAGGAAACCCATATTACCAACAGCATGGTTAAGGATTTTTATGAAAAATACAAATCCAGCTTCGTGCGTGCTGCTGATGAGGCCCTGATAAATCATTTCGTCCTCAACACCAAAAAGGAAGCTGACCGTGTGAAAAAAGTTTTGTCTCAACATCGCTCCGGCGGCGAAAGAAAAGAACTTTTCGCTTCTTATCGCGTTGAGTCTCGGGTGGTTAAAAAAGGTTTTCTGATTAAAGCTCTGGACAAGGCGGTCTTTTCATCGCGCAAAGCGTCTGCGGTAATTGGTCCCATCGCGGACAATCAACGCTACCATGTAATCGAAGTATTAAAGAGGTATAAACAGGGATCTTCTTACGGTCTCGACGAGGTCTACGATGAAATACTCCAACGCCTGGTACAACAACAAAAAATGTTAAAAGGGAAACGCGTGTTGGACAGCCTCCGTACCACGTCGAATATTGAGATCAATCTGGAGTTAATTAAATGAATCAAAAATTTATTTCCTTTCTTGCTTTTCTTGCCTTTTTTTTCTTTTTACCCCCGTTCTCTCAAGCGCAACAAGATGGGCCGCCTATTCTTGAAGGAATTGCCGCCATCGTCGGTGAGAACATTATTCTCAAAAGCGATCTGGCTCAACTCACGAACATGACGGCCATTCAACAAAGAATTGATCCGCGCAAAGATCCACAGCGCTACCAAAAACTTCAGGAGGATATTTTACAATCCCTTATTGACCAGAAAATCGTGCTTGAAATGGCTAAGCTGGATTCCATAGAGGCGAAAGAAAAAGACGTGGAACGCGCCCTGGATCAACAAATCGAGAATATGGTTGCTCAGGCAGGCAGCGAGGAACAGGCGGAAAAAATGTTAGGGCAACCACTGAAATCTTTCCGCCGTGAATATTGGTACGACATGCAGGATAGGCTGATTACGGAACAATACCAGCAAAAACTTTTGTCTTCCATTGGAATCACCAGAGAAGAAGTCGTTGAATTTTACAATACGTATAAAGACAGTCTACCTTTTCTACCGACTACCGTAAAAATCCGTCATTTATTGATTCCAATCGAACCGGGAGAGAAAAGCAAACAACACGCCATCCATTTACTGGACAGTCTGAGGCAAAGAATTTTAGCGGGTGAATCTTTCGATAAAATAGCAGAAGCTTATTCACAAGATCCGGGGACGAAAAACCGCGGTGGGGATCTGGGGTTTGTACGAAGAGGTACGCTCGTTCCTGAATTTGAAGCGGTGGCTTTCACCCTGAAGGATGGAGAAATAAGCAAGCCCGTAAAAACAAGTTTTGGTTACCATTTGATACAAAGGCTTGAGAGACGAGGTGATAAATCTCACATTCGACACATTTTAATTGTACCCGAAATAACAATGGAAGATGAGTCCCGGGCATATAAATTTGCCTCCTCTTTGAAGGACTCCGCCAAAACCCTGGAACGTTTCATTTCCCTGATTAAAACCTACTCCGCGGATGAAAAAACCAAAGACATCGGTGGTGACCTGGGTTGGATAGATCCTAACAACTATCCGTTACCAGAAATCGCAAAAGTCATTCCCTACCTTAAACAAAACGAGTGCAGCCCGCCGGTTAAAACCGACTACGGGTATCATTTGTTGTGGCTGGAAGGCATAAAACCCGGTGGTAAACCGAATTTAACAACCCACTGGACAGAAATTGAATCCATGGCGTTGAACCAAAAAAAGATGAAGTGGTACCAGGATTGGATCGATAAAGCGCGGAAAAACTTCTACATAAAAATTACCAACTAAATCTTTCCCCGGTTTTTCCACTGATTTATACACTTCTTTTCCACACTGCCCGAATTTTAAACTGAAATTAAATATCTTAAAAGTTGTCCCTGCTTTCCTGTCGGTTATCCACAGGCTCCACAATCTTTTCCACATCAAGTATCGGTTTAACACCTTGCCATAAGATACACAGGTCTTTGAAAAGTGTCGTCTCAATCGTCGCTTTTTCACAGTTATAACAGCATTAATAATAAAAGATAGATAACTAAAATATTATTTTTTAATTCTATTGTTTTAACCTTAATTGTAAACGAAAAACATCTTGTGAAAAGTGGTGGTTATCGGTAACATCATTGGCCTTTTTCACGGGGGTGAAAAACGTTTACAAAAGCATAAATTTTTCAAGGTTTTTATGAAACTATCCACATCTAAAACAGAACTTCAAAACGCACTCCAGAAACTTTCCAAAGCCACACCCGCTCGTTCAACTTTGCCCATTTTAAGTTGTGTACTTTTTAAGGTTGATGAAGATAAAACCGTATTACGGAGCACGGATTTAGAAATTACAATTGTTGTCGATTTACCGGCCAGTATCGAGGAAACCGGCTCAGCGGCAATTCCCCTGCAAACATTATTGGAAATTACCAATGAATTACCCGACGGCCGGATTACCATTGTTGTCTCAGAACAGCATAAAGTTGAACTGATAACCGATACCGGGATTTATGATCTGATGGGAAAACCGGCGGAAGAGTTTCCCGCTTTACCCGATATCGACGGTCGCAAAGCGATCGGTGTAAGTGGTGATATTTTCAAAGCTATTATTGAAGTAACCAAATTTGCCGTCAGCAAAGACGAATTAAAACCGGCCCTGACCGGTGTTTTCTTCCACTTCGGAGAGAACAACCTGACGGCGGTGGCTACGGATGGACATCGCCTGGTCAGATACATTTGGAAGGATTACCAGCCAGGGGAATTTATCGGCGATATTATTGTGCCCCGGAAATTTTTAAATTTGTTTAATATTTTTGTTACCTCCGGTGAACCGGTGCAATTGTGGATGGGGGAAAATCATTTGACGGCCGCGATCGGACCAAACATGATTTTTACCCGCGTGATTGATGAGCGGTTTCCCGATTATGAAAGTGTTATCCCTTCGGATAACGATAAAATTTTAACCGTAGACAGGGAAGCCATGTTGGGCGCGGTACGACGGGTTTCTATCTTTTCAAACAAAACTACTAATCAGATTGCCCTGCAGCTCAGCGAAACCGGGACTAAAATTACAACCGAGGATCCGGAAAAGGCTTCAAGAGCTCAGGAAGAATTACCGGCAAAATATGTTGGAGATGACTTGACCATAGGATACAACGCGACCTATCTCAGGGATATTCTATCGCACATACAAGATCAGACAGTAATAGTAAAATTAAAAACCCCCATCAGCGCAGCCTTGTTTTATCCTGAAAAACCTGAAGAAGATAGCGATATCACGATGCTGTTAATGCCCATAAGATTGAACGATTAAGTTTGGGTCACGTTCAGTTAACGTACCAAACAGGTTTAAATTATTACCCTAAAAAAGAATGTCCATTAAGGAACTCGATTTGATATCCTTTCGCAATCATAAACATCTCCAATTGGCTTTTGGCAAAGGAATAAACGTAATATGGGGTGAAAACGGTTCTGGTAAAACGGCTGTCCTGGAGGCGATTCATACCTTTTCCATCGGACGCAGTTTCAGAACTTCAAGGTTTCGGGATTTACTGAAAGACGGGGAAGAATTTTTTCGTGTGACAGGCGTGTTTGTTCATGATAACCAGGAACAAATTATTCAGGTAAACCAAACAAAAGACGGGCGCAGGCGAATCTTGGTAAACGGTATGCCGATATCCGGTCTGAAAGAATTGATCGGAAAAAACCCGGTTGTTCTTTTGTCCCCGGAGGAACAGGATATTACAAAAGGCAACCCTTCGGTCCGGAGAGCGTTTTTTGATCGGTTGTTTTCGGTCGTGTCACAGCCCTTTTTACAGGTTTTGTCGGATTATACCCGGACGTTAAAACAGCGTAATGCCGCCTTGTGTTTAGTCCGCGATAATCGATCCAATATCAAAAGCGTCAAAGCCTGGGAAGATATACTGGTAGACAACGGCACAAAAGTGTGGTCGCAAAGAGAGCACCTATTCGGTCAATTTACGGACCATCTGAGACGCACTGTTATTGATTATGCTGAGGACGGTGTGGAAGTCACATGCATTCACGAAAAAACGCAACACTCCAATCCGGATCAATTTCGAAAGGCTCTCGCCGCCAACTTGCAGCAGGACATTCATTTGGGAAGAACAACCGTCGGACCGCACCGGGATAATTACAAACTTGTATTTCAGGGCAAAGATTTAAGATTGTTCGGTTCCCAGGGGGAACATAAGTTAACTCTGGTTTTGTTAAAACTGGCGGAATTTCGTCTGATTCACAAGGAAACGGGCATTCTGCCGATTCTTCTTCTTGACGATCTTTTTGCAAAACTGGACTACCAGCGGAGTGAAAACGTGTTGTCGCTCATCGAAAAAGACGTACAAACCGTTGTCACCACGACGGACCTTGTACCGATAGAGCAACACAGAATTGATTTGAAACAAAACGGCAATAAGAGTATATACCTGGAACGACCGTGCAGAGTATAAAACAGGCGTTGAAAGTTTTTCTGAAAACGGCCGGGATTGAAAAAGCCGTTATCCAGAATTCAGCTTTGGTACATTGGAACGCCGTTGTCGGACCGGTTATCGCTCAAAAAACAGAGGCATTAAGCATTGAGCACGGGGTGCTTCTTATAAAAGTCCAATCCCCAACCTGGCGACAGGAACTTCAATTTAAAAAGTTAGAAATTTTAACGAAATTAAACCAAAAGCTCGGAAAAAATATTGTAAAGGATATTCGTTTCGTATGACAAAAGACAAGTCGGTTTCTGAAAGGTACAGCGCAGAAAAAATAAAAGTTTTGCGAGGATTGGAGGCTGTTCGGCGTCGGCCGGCTATGTATATCGGAGACGTAAGCAAGCGCGGCTTACATCACTTGGTTTACGAGGTCGTCGACAACAGTGTCGACGAAGCCCTTGCCGGCTATTGTACGCAAATAAAAGTAATCCTGAATAAAGACAATTCCGTAACCGTTGAAGACAACGGGCGGGGTATACCGGTGGATATTCACAAACAAGAGGGAAAACCGGCCCTTGAAGTGGTTATGACCGTACTACATGCCGGTGGGAAGTTTGACAAGGGGACGTACAAAGTTTCCGGTGGACTGCACGGGGTTGGTGTTTCGGTTGTTAATGCACTGTCTGAATGGTTGATAGCGGAAATTCATCGCGACGGTAAAATATACCGGCAGAAATATGCGCACGGGGTTACTCAGACAAAGCTGGAGGTAATCGGCAAGACAAAACGCACCGGCACCAGAATTTCCTTTTTGCCGGATCCGGAAATCTTCCGAGTCACAACCATCGAGCATGAAATCATTTCCGAACGACTTCGCGAACTGGCTTATCTTAACAGAAACCTTGAAATCACTCTGATTGATGAGAGGGAAGAAGAACCGGTAAAAGAAGTCTTTAGGTTCAAAGGAGGGTTGAGCGACTTTGTAAAATATCTTGATGCCAACAAACAACCGCTCCACCAGAAAATAATCACCGTTACCAGGGAAAGTGGGGAAGTTCCGGTTGATGTGGCAATTCGATACAGCAACACCTATACTGAAAATATCCTTACGTTTGTCAACAATATCAACACTGTGGAAGGCGGCACTCATCTTTCCGGATTCAGATCCGCACTGACGCGTGGACTAAATTATTATGCCACGAAAAACAATTTAATAAAGGGCAAAAAAGGTGAAAAGATTACGCTCTCCGGAGAAGACTTTCGCGAAGGGCTTACAGCGATTGTTTCGATAAAGGTGGCGGAACCCCAATTTGAGGGACAGACAAAGACAAAGCTGGGAAACAGCGAAGTAAAGGGTATCGTCGACGCAATCGTTTATGAAGGATTACAGGAATTTTTGGAACAAAATCCAACGGTTGCCAAGAAAATCATAGAAAAGGCTTTGCTTGCCGCGCGGAGCAGACACGCGGCCCGGAAAGCCCGGGAACTTATCCGTCGAAAAACCGCCCTTGGCAACACGACCCTGCCGGGCAAATTGGCTGATTGTTCCAATCGTGATCCGGCTTTGTGCGAACTGTTTTTGGTTGAAGGAGACTCGGCCGGTGGATCTGCAAAACAGGGACGCGATCGGCGCTTCCAGGCCATCCTGCCCCTGCGCGGAAAAGTAATCAACGCTGAAAAGGCACGGATTGACAAACTGCTTTCGAATAATGAAATCCAGTCCATTATCACTGCCCTGGGCACCGGTTTTGGCGGTGATGTTGAGGATGGTGTCAAGAACCCGTCCGATTTCGATATCGAAAAACTACGATACCACAAGATTATCATCATGACCGACGCCGACGTGGACGGAAGTCACATCCGAACCCTGTTGTTAACCTTTTTCTATCGCAAGATGCCTGACCTTATAACGAACGGCCATGTTTATTTGGCAATGCCGCCGCTGTTTCGTGTACGCCAGGGTAAAAAAGAAGCTTATGCTTACGATGAAAACGAGCGTGACCTGTTGGCCGAAAGAATGCGGCGGGAAAACAAAAGTCAAAAGATAGACTTTCAGCGGTACAAAGGATTGGGAGAAATGAACCCTGAACAACTGTGGTCCACGACAATGGATCCAGATCGCCGAACACTGATGCAGGTAACCATCAACGACGCGGCTGAAGCATCCAAAAGTTTCCAGGATCTAATGGGCAGCGACGTGGAGGCGAGAAGAACCTTTATAGAAACCAACGCAAGGTTTGTCGTTAATCTGGACGTGTAACGCGGTGGAAATAACAAACAGAAAACGTATAAATAAAAATTAAAAGCGAGTAGGTTTATCGCTTTTCAACCCCTTCACTTTTAGAATATGGATATAGCACGAGAAAATACAATCAATCGCGATATTGTTGAGGAGTTGCGTGAAAGCTACCTCAACTATTCTATGTCAGTAATCGTATCCCGGGCGTTACCCGATGTACGGGACGGGCTGAAGCCGGTTCACCGGAGAATTCTTTTCGGAATGAGCGAACTGGGTATGCATTGGAACCGGGGATATAAAAAGTCGGCCCGCATAGTGGGTGACGTGTTGGGTAAATACCATCCCCACGGCGACTCATCGGTTTACGATGCGCTGGTTCGAATGGCGCAGAGTTTTTCCATGCGTTATGAACTGGTGGACGGACAGGGCAATTTCGGGTCTGTGGACGGAGACCGGGCAGCGGCAATGCGGTACACAGAATGTCGCATGACCCGCCTGGGGAATGAGATGTTGCGCGATCTCGAAAAAGATACGGTAGATTGGGTACCGAACTTTGACGAAACATTGACTGAACCTTCAGTTCTTCCGACGGTTGTTCCAAACCTTTTGATCAACGGATCGGAAGGAATTGCTGTGGGAATGGCCACCAAAATTCCACCCCACAATCTGGTGGAAGTCGTTAACGGAATTATTGCGCTTATCGATAATCCCGATATTACCACCGAAGAGTTGATGGAACATGTACCGGGTCCTGATTTTCCGACCGCGGCCATTATCATGGGCCGAGAGGGTATTCGACAGGCGTATGAGACCGGCCGTGGAAAGGTTTCGGTGCGCGCCAGGGCTTTTGTGGAAACATCAAAACACGGCAAGGAAACGATTGTCATCAGCGAATTACCTTACCAGGTTAATAAATCCAGCTTGCTGGAAAAAATAGCCGATTTGGTGCGCGACAAGAAAATTGATGGAATTTCTGATTTAAGAGATGAATCGGATAAAGAAGGTGTACGTGTTGTTGTCGAACTGAAGCGCGACGCAGTCCCGGAAGTCGTTTTAAATCAACTTTATGCGCACACGCAACTGCAGGACACGTTCGGAATAATCCTGCTGGCGCTGATGGATGGTATTCCACGTGTGATGAGCCTTAAGGAAATAATGAATCATTTTGTTGAGTTTCGTCACGAAGTTGTCGTACGAAGAACAAAATTTGATTTAGGGAAAGCGGAAGATCGAGCTCATATTCTGGAGGGAATAAAAATAGCCCTCGATAATATCGATGAAGTCATCGTGATTATTCGCGGCAGTAAAGACCCGACACATGCCAAGGAAGGGCTGATGAATGCTTTTAATCTGTCGGAGAAACAATCTCAGGCCATTCTTGATATGCGACTTCAGCGTCTGACCAGTTTGGAAGTTGACAAAGTGGTGGAGGAATACAAGGAAACGATCCAACAAATCGCTCAACTGAGGGGAATTTTGGAAAGCCGTTCACAGCGGATGGACATAATCAAAAACGATCTGCTGGAATTGCGGGAACAATTCGGCGACGAACGCCGGACGGAAATAATACCTGTGGGAGCGGACTTTTCAATCGAAGATATTATTGCCCAGGAAGACATGGTAGTCACGATGACTCACAAAGGGTATATAAAGCGAACGGCGGTGAACACATACCGGAGCCAGCGGCGCGGCGGGCGCGGCATACAGGGAGCCATGTCGAAAGAAGAAGATTTCGTAGAACATTTGTTTATCGCCAACACCCATGACTACATGTTGTTTTTCACGGATCGCGGCAAATGTTACTGGTTAAAGGTGTACGACATACCACAGGGCGGCCGCGCGGCACGGGGCCGGGCAATTGTTAACCTCATTCGTTGCGAGCCGGGCGAACGAGTCGAAGCTTTTGTGAGCGTCAAGGAGTTCGACGATTCCCACTACATTGTAATGGCCACCAAAAAGGGGCTGGTGAAGAAGACGGTTCTCTCCGCCTACGGCAGGCCGCGAAAAGGAGGAATATACGCGATCGATATCCGGGATCAGGATCGCCTGATTGAGGCGCGGATTACGGATGGTGATAACGACATTCTTTTAGGAACCCGCGAGGGAAAATCGATTCGTTTCTCCGAAAAAGATATCCGCCCCAGCGGTCGTAAAACAATGGGCGTTAAAGGCATAACCCTGAGCTCCGGCACCGACGAGGTTGTCGGTATGTTGGTTGTGAAGCGGGAAGGCACGATTCTGGTTGCAACCGAGAAAGGCTACGGGAAACGGACGGATGTGATCCAGTACCGGACACAAACCCGCGGGGGAAAAGGAATTATGACTATGCGGACAACCGAGAAAACCGGCAAAATGGTGGCTATTATGGAAGTGGTTGATTCCGATGATTTGATAGTAATTACCGATCGTGGTGTCATTATGCGTCAACCGGTATCGGCGATTCGTTCGATCGGCCGGGTAACCCAGGGTGTCAGATTAATAAAACTGGACGGTGGTACCAGCATTGCCTCCATTACCCGCGTCGTTCGCGAAGATGAGACAACGAGTGAAGAGAAACCTGAAACCGAACCGGGACAGGAAGAGGAAAATCCAGAAGAACAGAGGTGAACTTAACCGAAAATCTTGAGCGCGTCCGAAAACGTATACTGGCTGCCGTAAACAGGAGCGGTTCTGAACGAACCGTGAAACTTGTTGCCGTAACGAAAACACATACCCCGGATGTTATTGTTGCCGCGTATAACGCCGGGATTAAGGACATCGGAGAAAACCGTATTCAGGAAGCGGAAAACAAATTCCCAAAACTACCCGATCTCCCCGGTCTCACAAAAAGAATGATTGGTCATCTCCAATCAAACAAGGTTAATAAAGCCCTCGATTTGTTCGAAACCATCGATGCCGTAGATTCCCTGAAACTGGCAGGGAAAATTGGGAAAAGAGCCGTCTTACTGGAACGCACGGTTCCGGTGCTTCTTGAAGTAAATACCAGCGGCGAAAGATCAAAATTCGGTTTTGACGCTTCAAACACCGATGACATGTTAGCATGCTTATCTGTCAAGGGTATCCTTGTAGAGGGACTTATGACCGTCGGACCTTTAACCAAAGACGTTAAGACCATACGCAAAGCATTCATTCAACTCCGAAGATTGAAGGAAGAACTGAATCGGCAGCGAACCGAAGGCGTGTCTGCGCTAACGGAGCTGTCCATGGGAATGAGTGGCGACTTTGAGATTGCCGTCGAAGAAGGCAGCACAATGGTGAGGTTGGGTACCGCCCTTTTCGGTCCCCGGCGGACGTACCCCTGAGGCGATGAATCCGGAAAAGGATAATCCCATAATCTACTTTTGTGCTGGTCCGGAGGTTTGGGGTATCGAGGTTGATAGCGTTAAAAAGGCAGCCGGGCATTGGGTTGGAAGTTGGGGAGGGCGACGGATCATTTGGCCCGGTGAAATCGACAAGGAAACCATCACACCGGAAAAATTTTTTAAATTAAAAGAAGAATTTGCGGCAGGAAAAATTGTTTTAATTGATCGTTTGGCTGACGTGGAACACTGGGTTGTCATAAAAGATCATGTGAGTCGGGCCGGGCCCAATTTTCTGATGGGAAAAACACCATATAAAGACTTGCCAAGATTCCCGGACTTATCCCACCTGTATCAGACAAAAAAAGGGTTTGAAGAAATCGTTGTGCATACGGTCGGACCGGAAAGATTTCAGGATATTCAGGAAGAAACCGACACGATCTGGAGCGAGGCAGCGGGCTTGATTGCTCCGGTGGCCGACTATGTGGGTTTGAAAGTTACGGCTTTGGGTGGGGACCCTGGAAAAACAAATCCGGAAGAACTGAAGAAAACAAATACCATCTGAAAACGTGTTCCGGGGATTGGTTATCCGGTATCGCGAAGCGCACGCGCAATTTCAGCTCCCAGACGGACGTTGTTCAGAGCCAGGGAAAGATTGGTTTTCAAAGCCCTTCCCCTTGTTAAATGTACAAGCTGTTTCAATAAAAACGGCGTTACCGATTTACCGGAAATGTTCTTTTCCTCCATGAGGCGCAGCGCTTTAAGAAGGTGTTGTTGTATTTCAGGTTGAGGAATTTCATCGGCGGTCGGCACCGGGTTGGCAACCAGGAGGGCCGAGCGCAAATTTAATTGTTGCTGTGCCGTGAAAATCCGGACAACTTCCTCCGCGCTGTCGGCACGGGATTGAAGCGCGCAACCGGAACGGCGCGAATAGAAAGCCGGAAATTCGTTGGTACCGAATCCTATCACGGCTACCGAAAGGGTCTCCAGCAATTCCAATGTTTTGGGAATGTCCAGAATGGCTTTAGCTCCGGCGGTTACAACAATCGCGGGAGTTTGCGCGAGAATGTGTAAGTCCTGTGAAACATCAAAAGTGGTTACTGCATCGCGGTGAACGCCGCCGATGCCTCCGGTAGCAAAAACCTTTATTCCGACCAGATGGGCAAGGTGGAGCGTTGCGGAAACGGTCGTGGCGCCGGAAGAATTTCTTGCCAGGACGGTTCCCAGATCCCTAGCGGTAACCTTTTCGATACCATTACCCTTGGCAATCCGCGTTAAAATATCATCTTCGAACCCAATATGGATGAAACCGTCAACAAGCGCAATTGTCGCCGGCACAACGTCGGCCTGTTTAGCGGTTTCTTCGGCCCGCCGCGCAAACTCCAGGTTCTGTGGGTATGGCATTCCGTGGGCGATGATAGTCGATTCAAGCGCGAGGACCGGACGGTCTTCCCGTAAAGCGCGCCGAACTTCGGGATGTATTCGAAACAAGGAGACCGGCAAATTCATCGGGGGCTATTCATCTTGAGAGAAGGTTAATTTACAAAGCAAAATTTACTACCGGCCGGGAAACCAATCATCTCCCAACTTTCCAACGTCGAAACCCGCTGGTTTCCGGGGGATCGTTTTGATATTGTCTCATAAATGAGGGTGGTTAATTTCCGGCGCGGGAGAATTGGTTCGCATGAAAGAAAAACTTGAAGAAATCAGGCAACGCATCCGGGTGTGCGCGAAATGTTCATTACACGAATCGCGAAAAAAACCGGTCCCTGGGGAAGGTAATCCGAAGGCAAAAATTATGTTCGTCGGGCAGGGACCCGGAAGAAACGAAGATGAAACGGGGAGGCCTTTCGTGGGAGCCGCGGGTGTCTTTCTTGATAGGATGCTGAAAGCGGCAGGGTTGAAACGCCGGGATCTGTGGCTGACCAACGTAACCCGCTGCTTACCGTTAGAGGGACGCCGACCGCGTGCGACGGAGATTAAGACCTGTGCTCCATTTCTGTTGGATGAAATACAGGCGCTACACCCTGAAATCGTTTGTCCGTTAGGAAGCATGGCCCTAAGCCTGCTTTTACGAAAACCAACCAGAATACAGCCTTTCCGAGGCACCGCCATTCCGACGGAAAACTACTTTCTGTTTCCCCTGCTGCATCCCGCCGCCGCCATCAGAAATCCTGCGCTGGAAGAAAAAGTTCTGGAAGATTTCAGAAACCTGAGAAAGTTTTTGGATTCGGATCCGATATTAAAACCACCTCCCGGGCAAAAAAGTCTATTCTAAGAGCGGTTTTGTTGGTATCGTTTGGATACATAATATAGAACCGCTCCCACCCCAATCGTCAAAAGACCTGCCAAAGATTCAACCGGACGACCCCAGACATTATAGCAAACCATCCAGAGACTCAGAAGAAAGTAAAGAATGGGGACAAGAGGATATCCCCAGGTACGGTAAGGTCGTTTGAGGAGAGGTTCTCTTCGGCGCAAAACAATGACCCCGGCCACCGCCAGGCCGGTTGACAAACTAAGCGTGAAACCGATGTAATTAAGCAGGGCACCAAAAGTTGCGGTAACAATCATGATAACGGCAACCGAACCTTGTAAAGCGATTGCCATTA
>Ga0256830_1000562_pt1 | contig 29055 bp, 26 predicted proteins | sample 128326metaG_FD_190537 | JGI IMG/M metagenome (GOLD analysis project Ga0256830, IMG submission 190537) | Hydrothermal vent microbial communities from Lau Basin, Pacific Ocean - 128-326 | ecosystem: Environmental > Aquatic > Marine > Hydrothermal vents | place: Pacific Ocean: Lau Basin | collected... | reverse complement strand
CGCCAGTCAAACGTCACCGATACCGGAAAATTTTTCAAAATTTACTTGAACGACTACGTAATAATTAATATTGCTCGTAGAACTAAAGTAATAAAACCCTATGACAAATTATAAAATAATATTCACAGGCCCTGTTGGTGCTGGAAAAACCACAGCGATATCCTCGATATGTGATCGCCCCCCTGTCTCAACTGACAAAATTGCAAGCGATATGACACGAGCTGTCAAAAAAACAACTACCGTAGCATGCGACTATGGCACAGTTCGTTTAAATGGCGGAGATTGCCTCCATCTTTATGGTACACCAGGCCAGGAGCGCTTTGATTTCATGTGGGATATCCTGGTATCAGGTGGAATTGGTTTAGTATTACTTCTGGACAATACACGACCAAACCCTTTCCAGGATATGGATTTTTTTCTTGACCAATTTCAAGACTTTATCAATCAAACCCAAATTGCAATTGGTGTCACGCAAATGGATCGCAAGTCAGCACCCTGTATTGATGATTACCATAACCATTTGAGCAAACAGGGATTGACTATTCCAATTTTTGACGTGGATGCCCGTAAACGACAAGATGTTTCATTACTGATTAAAGCATTACTTTTTTCACTGGACCCTGGCCTGATAGAAAACAATGACTGATTTCACCGTTAAAGAAAACCTTTACATTTATCCCACACCAGCTGGTGCGTATTATGCGGTATCAAGCCCTACGGATGATCCCGCAAAAAAATTATTACGTACACTGTTTCAATTTATAGAAACCCCATCCTTGACGATTGATGAGTTACATCTATACACAGGCATAAAAGATAAAAATGAAATTACTGCACTATTAAAACGCATGCAAAGCCTGGATTGGTTACAGGGCTGCGAAGAACCACAGGGCGCTCCTTTAGGTGACTTTGAGAAAATATTGCCCGAATTATTATCACCACTATCCAACAGAGGAAATGTGTTACTAGCTGATAACCTGGGATTTCATATTGCCTATAATGGCTTTAATTACGAAACAGTGGAACAATTGTCCGCATTAAGCGCCGACATATCTTCTTTGCATGAACGACATATAGGATTGTTAGAAAACAACCTTGGCCTGAACTCCAGCGCTTGGGCAATCGTAGATGCTGCCGGGAACAGTCAAGTAGGATTTTGGCCACTGTACATCGGTGAACAACGATTCGTATTGGTTATAGGTGGGCTACCCCGCATGAACCAACCAATATTGATATCATTGATATGGGCTTTAAATATGCGCTTTGCTAAAGAGAATTAACATAACCTCCTTTAATTTCAACAGATATAGAGAAAAAAAATGATAGACAAAAAAGGAAATATTATTAAACCCGACTTTATTGAGCTTACACGTTATGCCAAACAATTTTCAGGTTTAACAATTGAGAAAGAGAATGTATTATTAAGCGTGAAGGATGAGGTTGCTCCATTACTTGGCACCGTAACCGATAATTTTTACGATGCAATGAATGACATACCTGAGGCAGCATCTTACCTGGAGGGACGCATAACGGGACTGAAACAAACCCACTTAAACTGGATGAACAGCGTCTTCACCGGCCCTTACAATGAAGAATACACAGAGTCAATGTACGATGTTGGCGACATTCATGTTCGAGTTAATCTACCCGTGGAATTTATGAGCGGTGGTGTTACTCTTATATGCAACGAACTTTATAAAATAATTTTCGAGCTATATGGCGAGGATTCTGTAAAAACACACAACATCATTAGCGCCATAAACTCTGCACTGGGATTTTCACTATTTGTAATGCAAAAATCCTATAATGCCTCTGTTGATGAAGCCTTGAATAAATTTTTATTGATAACGGGCATGAGTGAAGCCTTGTTTGCAAAATTATCTTCCTCATTCAATGCAACTAAACCCTAAACTTTATTCAACCTGACACCTTACTAGTAGGAGCACATAATAATGCGACAAGAAATGCTTGGTTCAATTCTCAACGAGCTGAACGGCTCATCAGTAGACATAGAAGCATCAGCAGTAATTTCAACTGATGGATTACTGATTTCATCTGTATTACCCCATGACATGGATGAAGACCGTGTTGGCGCAATGAGCGCGGCCATGATATCGCTCGGAGATCGAACGGCGCAAGAATTATCCAGGGGTGAATTAGAACAAGTACTTGTTAAAGGCGGCACAGGCTACATTCTGATGACTTATGCTGGTCAAGATGCGGTAATCACTGTGCTGGCCAAACCAAAAGCAAAACTTGGTTTGATTTTCCTTGATGTAAAACGGGCTGCAGAAAATATTGCCAAGGTACTTTAAATAGATGCTATGGCGAATATAGATAAGTCGCGCGCTTACTGCGCGCGCTTTATCACCCCCCCCATTGAAACCTTAGGCAAGGCGCTGTGTGAAATTTCTCCCACTGATTTCCAGCTGATCATATCGCATTATTTTTCATCTACCGATGGCTTTAAAATAAAACAATAACCACGACCACGCAGTGTCTCGATAACATTTAGTGAGTTTTGTGGGTCCAGCTTGCGACGCAAACGCCCGACGAACACCTCAATCACATTGCTGTCACGATCGAAATCCTGAGCATAAATATGCTCGGTCAATTCCGCTTTAGAAACAACCTGACCTGCACGTACTATTAAATACTCTAAGACCCGATATTCATACGCTGTAAGCTCAATGGGCTCATCATACATGGTGACTTTTTGCGCCAGCGAGTCTAGCGTTAAGGGTCCAAATATTACTACTGATTGCGTCCAACCTACAGCCCTGCGCAACAAAGCTCTGATACGCGCAATCAATTCTTCCATATGGAAGGGTTTCACCAGATAATCATCACCACCTGCATCCAGCCCTTCCACTTTATCCTGCCAGCGGTCACGTGCGGTTAAAATCAAAATAGGGAAATCTCGTCCCGCTGCACGCAACTGGCGAATCACTTCAATACCCGAAATTTCTGGCAACCCGAGATCCACAACCCCTACATCGATAGGGTATTCCTGGCCAAAAAACAACCCTTCTCGCCCATCAGCTACGTCATCAACGGCGAAACCTTCCTGTCGCAATCGTGTTGCCAACTGCGTCCGCAACTGTTCTTCATCTTCAACAATTAATACGCGCATTTGTATGTCGCTGCTAATGTTTTAAAAGGTTTCCAGTATGGCAGGATGAAAAAACCAGCATACCCAAGACTTCCCCACCACTAACATGAGGAATTATCGCATGAATATCAAGCATGCATAGAAAACACGAAGGAAAGTCAGGCAAAGATGCCACGATCAACAGAAAAAGCAAAGATAGCTGGCTTGAGACAAGGATCACTCATCTCAAGCAAACCAAAGGTGGTGGTACTCACCAAAAATGCGGACTAGGCACCCAGGGGGTTGAGCGCCATTTCCTTGTCCTTTTAAAAATCGGATTTATGTCCTCAAACACAAATAACCTATTCTTAGAGTGCCAGTATAAAATCAACCAATTTTTCAATATTTTCATCGGAAACACGCGGTGAATACGGAGGCATAGGAGCTGCTCCCCATGTGCCTTTACCACCACCTTTCACTTTTCCGATTAGGTTTGCCTTGGCACCAGCATCACCCTTGTACTTGTCAGCCACTTCTTTCCATCCGGGCCCAACAATCTTTTTATCGACGCTGTGACAGGCCAGACAACCACTCTTCTTTGCCAATTCCAGATCAGCCATTGCACTGCCTGAAGCCAACATCATCACACTTGCTGCTAAAATGATCTTTTTCATTTTAAATCTCCATCGTTTTTATTTGGAACGATTTCTCAACCGATAAGTACAAGGTACAGGGAAGAAGCTGAACACAAACTGAACGTACTTGCGAAAATAATGATAAAACCGACAATTACAGTAAATTATTATAATTCTGCGCATTTTTCACCAACCGGATACGCGTCTTTTGCCAGGGGTCAGACCAGGGCAACCCCGAAGACATCAGTGCCCGACACAATTTCAGTTCACCGCCAATATCATCAAGATGCACAAATTCCGGGGCTGGCCCCTCCGCTCGTGGGCAATCCATACCGCCTTCAAAACCTTGATTGTGATAATTACCTAGCGGCAGCGTAATCCCCACTGTGGGCAAACCCCAAGCGGTCGCCGCCGTGGCTTCACAAGCACCACCATCCATCAACCGGCGTTGATGGGCCTTAGGCAAAGTCTTTTCTGCTATCTCCGAAAGCACCTGTAATGCGCCGCTCTCGAATGGCGTGCGCCGATCTCCGAGGCGGACCACCGGGCCTTTACCGACACGCGCCCCCGGTAATGTGCGGGATGCCTCAAGACTGACACACACCAGTGGACGTTTTGCCGTCGCCAACCAGCCCAGCTCAAAATGCTGCACGGCACCCACAAAGCCTACCTCCTCCGCCCGTGTCAACAAACCGATAAATGGCGCACCTGCGTTGCGCCGATGCAGGTCAATGGCTGTGGAAACAATGGCAAATACTCCTACCAAATCATCCGCAGCCCGGGTATACAAACGCTTGCCACTGATCCAGCAATGGGAACGGAAGGCGAAACTGCCAAACAGGCTTTTTGCCTGATGCCCGGCATAACGTTCCGCCAGTAACATTCCATCCGGCGTTTGAAACTGTACTTCGGCGCGATCTATGGCCCAGCCTGCTTTTAGCAGCTTTGGCTTGAGCAGACGAGCCCGCACTGTGGAATTCGTGATTTCGCCATCATCGTCAGCCAACCACAACCGGGCACCGGGGAGGTGTTTGAGTGGCGAACCACCATGCCATTTCACAGCCAGCCGATTGGCGGCCAGCCACTTCACGCCATGAAAGCCAGGATGATCCATGTGTGCAATAAAAATGCGTACTGGTTCGTTTTTATCCGCGCTTGTTGTACGTCGACTCAGCAAACGTTGATAGGCCGTCGCCGTCGCCACACCTACGACCAAATTACCCACCGGATCAAAAAAATGCGCTACGCCGACTCGTGCCAGATGTGCCGACACACAGCGCGCTACATGCTGTTCACGAAAAGGAGCCGCAGGTTGGCGGAGGATATCTTTGAGCAGAGAGAGACGTTTGGCTGTCAGCATTTTTGCAGCAAGGTAAATTAAGCGAGTTCAGCCCTGGTCTCGTTGATCGGTGAAGCGTTTCACTTCACCCATATGGATTTCACCTTCATGCACTGCACCTTCAGCAATAGCAATGAACGGGCTGGTAAGACTGCCACGAATCTTCGCAGTACACACAATTTCCATTTTTTCCCGGGCGCTAATCGAGCCTTCCACCTGTCCAGCAATCACAATGTGTTTGGCGACAATATCCCCAATCCAGCAACCACCTTCACCGATGACCAAGGTACCGTCGAGCTTGCTATTACCCTTTACCTTGCCCAGCACAATAGTATGCCCGCTACCACCGATAGTGCCGGTAAAAATACTGCCCAAACCAATACTGGTAGTGAAACCCGCAACGCTATCCAGACTACGACGACCTTTGTTGTTAGTCAGGTGGATTTTTGGGTCTTCACTGGCCATCGTGCAAAAAATCAGTGCCGAAAACGCTGAAAGATGAGACAAGCATTGGTGCCACCGAAACCGAAGCTGTTGGACATCACCCTGTTTAGCTGCGCATCATCCACACGCGTTTGCACAATAGGCATACCCTGCGCGTCTTCGTCCAGCGTTTCCACATTAGCCGAAGCGGCGACAAAGTCACCCTGCATCATCAGCAACGAATAAATCGCTTCATTGACGCCCGCTGCACCCAGCGCATGGCCGGTAAGCGATTTCGTGGAACTGATTTTGGGAACATTGTCGCCAAACACTTCACGCACCGCACCCAGTTCACGGGTATCCCCCACTGGCGTGCTGGTACCATGGGCGTTGATGTAATCAATATCACCATCAACCGTAGCCATAGCCTGTTGCATACAACGTACCGCACCTTCACCGGATGGCTGCACCATATCGTAACCATCACAGGTGGCACCATAACCCACAAGCTCACCGTAAATTTTTGCACCGCGTGCCAAAGCATGCTCCAACTCTTCTAATACCAACAGGCCACCACCACCGGCGATCACAAAGCCATCACGGTCGGCATCATAAGCCCGCGAAGCCTTTTCAGGTGTCTCATTATATTTGGAGGACATAGCGCCCATGGCATCAAACAGCACCGACTGACTCCAGTGCAGTTCCTCGCCACCACCGGCAAAGACGATGTCTTGTTTGCCCATCTGGATCAATTCCGCGCCGTTGCCGATGCAGTGCGCGCTGGTGGAACAAGCCGAGCTGATGGAATAGCTCACACCTTTGATTTTAAAGGCGGTGCCCAAACAGGCGGAAGTGGTACTGCCCATAGTACGCGGCACCATGAACGGACCGACTTTGCGCACACCTTTGGAGCGTAGCAAATCGGCAGCCAACACCACGTTTTCGTTGGAGGCACCACCAGAGCCAACCACCAGACCACTGCGTGGATTGGAAATGTCATCTTCTGTAAGTCCGGCATCTTCCAAAGCTTCTTTCATCGCCAGATAATTATAGGCAGCGGCATCTCCCATAAACCGGTATAACCTACGGTCAATCAGCTCCTTGGTATCCACTGCTACATCACCATACACACAACTGCGAAACCCAAGATCTGCATATTCCTGGCTAAAACTGATCCCTGAACGACCTTCACGAAGGGACTCCGCCACTTCTTGTTGATTATTTCCGATGCTGGACACGATGCCCATACCAGTGACGACGACACGTTTCAAAACTGTTTCCTCCTGCCGGACGCTTTACTTAATTTCTGCTGTTTACTTGAATTCTACTGACGTACTCTTCGACTAAAAATTTTCTGTCGAGGTAAATAAACCTACCCGCAAATCGTTGGCAGAATAAATTTCACGGCCGTCAACTTCCATTACCGCATTGCCTATACCCATCACCAATTTGCGCAAAATGACGCGCTTCATGTTTATACGATAAGTGATTTTTTTATTTTCCGGCGTTACCTGACCAAAAAATTTCACCTCACCCGCTCCCAGTGCCCGCCCTCGACCTGGCCCACCCATCCAACCCAGAAAAAACCCCACCAGCTGCCACATAGCATCAACACCCAGGCAGCCGGGCATCACCGGGTCATTTTTGAAATGGCAATCAAAAAACCACAGATCGGGAGTGATATCCAGCTCGGCAATGATTTCACCCTTGCCAAATTCACCACCTTCATCGGATATATGGGTGATGCGGTCACACATCAACATCGGAGGCAGTGGTAATTGCGCATTACCCGATCCATACATTTCACCGCGTGCGCAGGCTAACAATTCTTCTCGTGAAAACTGATTTTGCTTTGACATAGCTACTTGTTTTCGCCACTTAATTAGTGGCTCCTCCCCAGGATGGTTAACACCATTTTGTTGTTTGCGCATTATGCACACTGGTTTATTTATGATCTAAATCGCCATATTCTGAACAACTGCGTACGACTAAAGACAGGCAAGAGTACCACATCAGCTGTGAATTTTGGAGCACACCCGAGCCAGTATCAACGATTCCCGGCCATTGCCCAAGTGTTAACCAAGCATGACTCATTTTTGCTGTAGCAGGCCACTTTTCCAGATCAGCCGTCTGAAATCGGTGCAAATGAAACCAGCCTGAAATCAATCTGCACATGTGTTCATGCCCCTTTTTTTTCAGGAAAATCACGTGCAGCCTCCATAACATTGGGTAATTGCTCCAATTTGGCCAATGCCTGACTCAACTGTTCAACATCATGGATATCCAACGTCAAGGTCATATTGGCAAGGTTGCTTTTGGGATCTGTCAAGGTATTCACCGCCGAGACATTCAATTGTGCATTACTCAACACTTCCGTAATATCGCGCAGCAAACCTTGGCGATCAAATGCCCGTACGCAGATGTCCACAGCGTAGGTTTGCTGGCTGCCACGACTCCATTCAACATCAATTAACCGCTCCGGCTCTTCCCGCTTCAGGCGCAGTAAATTTCGGCAGTCATTACTGTGTACGGTAATTCCACGACCACGCGTGATGTAACCAACAATCTGGTCATCAGGCACTGGTTTGCAGCATCGCGCAACATGAGTAACCAGTTCGCCCACCCCCATAATACGGACACTATCGGATTGGTCATTTTTAGCTGCGGAAGACTTTGTCCGCAGAGGCGTTTTTCCCGGCTGCCGTGTAACCGGCAAAATCAACGCAGATAAACGCCCGGCAATTTGCGCACTGGTGATATCCCCACAACCTACCGCAGCAAAAAACTCATCTATCGAGGGACGCTTAAATTGCTTTGCAAGAAAATCAAAGTTGACCTCAGAAAGGCCAAGACGCTGAAATTCCTTTTCCACCACATCACGACCATCCACAGCATTATTGGCAAAGTCCTGTTGCCGAAACCATGCGCGTACTTTGGCACGCGCACGCGCACCGGTGAGATAACCAAGATGCGGGTTCAACCAGTCCCGGCTCGGCTTACTTTGCTTTGAGGTCAGAATTTCAACCTGCTCGCCGTTTTTTAACTCATAACCAATAGACACAATCTTCCCATTGACTTTAGCCCCCCGAAAACCGTGCCCTACATCGGTGTGTATATGGTAGGCAAAATCCAGTGGTGTGGAGCCTTTGGGCAGGTCCAGCACCTTGCCTTGCGGCGTTAACACATAAACTCGATCCTGGAAAACTTCAGACTTAAAACGATCAATAAAATCGTCCATGTCTCGTTCTTCATCTTTCCATTCCAATATTTGACGCAACCAGGATATCTTCTCCCGATAAACATCATTTTGACGACCACCCTCTTTATATCCCCAGTGTGCCGCTACACCATGCTCGGAATGCTGGTGCATTTCATGGGTACGAATCTGTATTTCCAGCGTCTTCCCATCCGGGCCAATCACTGCCGTATGCAAAGATTGGTAGCGGTTTTCTTTGGGTGATGCGATATAGTCATCGAACTCGCTGGGGATGGGCTGCCATAAGGTATGCACCAATCCCAACGCGGCATAACACGCCGCCACATCATCGACTAAAATCCGTACTGCGCGCACGTCAAACAAGCCCTGAAAACCCACCGACTTGCCTTCCATTTTTCGCCAAATGCTGTAAATGTGCTTCGGTCGCCCCACAACCTGCCCATCGACACCGGCCATATCAAGCTCGTGGCGCAACTGTTTTACGACGCCAGCAATGTACTTTTCACGATCCTCCCGGCGCTCATCCAGTAATCGGGCAATACGTTGATAATTTTCGGGCTCAAGAAAGCGAAAACTTAAATCTTCCAGCTCCCATTTTAGTTGCCAGATACCCAGACGATTAGCCAATGGTGCAAAAATATCCATTGTTTCACTGGCCACCCTGCGCCGGGACTCCTCCGGCATGGTCTTTAATTCACGCATGACCTGCACACGCTCTGCAAGCTTGATCAGCACCACGCGCACATCTTCTGCCATACCCAGCAACAGCTTGCGCAAACCTTCAAGGTGGATGAACTTTTCATCGCTGCTTTGCTGTTGGAGCCTGTAATCATCAACAACGCGCAGCTTGCGAACACCTGCAACCATTTCTGCCACACCAGCACTGAACAGGGGGTCCAGTTGCTCTGGGGGCAACATTACCGGGGGAATATCACTGAATAATGCAGCAACCAGAGGGTCAGCATCCACATGCAGCATCATTAAAATCTCAACCACACCCCGGGCGTGTAGCAGCAATGGCTCAACAGAAATACCTTGTGCTTTTGCCACAGTGACGATAAGGGCATCGGCTTCCAGCAATGCATCGTGCGCGCCCTCGGGCAACTGCGTGCTAATTTCACGCAACCAGTGTGATGCTTCAGGAAGCGTCATGCGAGAAAACGCTCATTGAGTAATGATAATTTTGCGGCAAAATCACCAGGCTGGCGGCAGACGCTCATTAAGCGTGATAATTTTGTTCTCAATCGTAATGTAACCGCCAATGGACAGATCTCGTAAAATACGACTGACCATTTCTCGTGATGCTCCCACCATACTGGCAATATCACGCTGCGTCAGTCGTTGTCTGATGACATTTTTCCCGTTCACTTCTTCGGACATTTCCAGTAACAGGCGGGCAACCCGGCCATACACATCCATTAACGCCAGACTACGTACATTTTCGGTCAGTTCACGCAAGCGGCACGCCAACCCACGCATCACAACCAAAGCAATAGTGGCATGCTGCTCCATACATTTTTCAAAAGCCACTTTTGACAACACCGCCAATTTGGTGTCTTCCACCGTCATCACCGATGCCGAACGCGGTGCCTCATCGAGAATGGCCAACTCACCAAAATACTCCCCGGCTCCTTGCATATTCAAGGTCACTTCCTTGCCCTCTTCGTCCGACAAAAATACCTTGACCTTGCCTGACAGCACCACATACAAGGAATCTGATGCGTCACCCTCGCAAATCACCAAGGTATTTTTCGGAAAACTACGTGTAACTGCCAGACTGGATATAGCGGCCATTTCTGTCTCTGACAGTCCCGAAAATAGCGCAATGTTTCTGAGTGCCACGTAAATACTCCTTACAGTAAGTCTCACTTTATAATTGGACTATGTCCAAAATCATTGGCCCAAAATGGGAATTTTCACAGCAAACAAGTGTACTACCACCTTTCCCTACAGAGCCCTCAAGCCTATTCTGATAAGCAGAAAAGGGAGAATCGGGTTAAAAATGACAAGGGCGTCATTATAGCCCCATGATTCTGGCATCACATAATGCAGCATGGCAAGTCGCGTTGCGACTTAATTGTAAAATCGTTACACAGATATCTCGCAACAGCAACCGTTACGATAAAATAGAAACCGGACACTCCATGATGATTACGACACACGAAATCGCAAATTTCCCGTCCAGCCCACTCAAGGCACACAGTAGTGAAACATCGATTGCACCTTCATCCCTCTCCGCCTGGAAAGCATTTCAGGCTGGCATGCAAATGCTACAGCGGTATGCTGACCGTTCACCCGTTGACATTCCTGCTGTCGCAAAATCGAATCTACAGTTATTGCACCAGTCATTATCTTACGACTCACAATACAGTGACAATATCGAATATATCCGGCATGAGGGAGCAAAAGGCCGCCAACCAATATTGCGGCGTCTATATGCCGACCAAGAACTTACGGCAGACCTGCTGGCATTCCAGGAGGGGACATCCATCAACCTGACAACACTGCCACAGCGCTACACAATGTACTTGCTTATTTCAGGCAGTGCGCAACTTGATGCAGAAAATAAAATCAGTAGTCCGGTGCGGCATTGGTGGGACCGCATAGGTTCAAATAGCAATAAAAACTATCTGCGCAGCGGAGACGTTATCATTCGCTCATACAAACAAAAAAGCAGCCAACTCACCGCCCGCGGGAAAAACTGCCTGTTGTTGAGGGTACACACACCTACGGTGGAAGCCTCCAGAAAAACAGCTTCATAATCCTAAATTAATTAATTTAGGATAATGAAAACAAGCTTTATGGAGAAAAGCTGAATTAATTCCCCTTTGATATTTTATAACAATTTCTACCCAGCTCTTTTGCCAAATAAAGCGCTTCATCTGCCTGTAATATTAAATCTGAAGGTGAGACTCCCTCACATGCCACCCCACTGGTAATCCCCAAGCTCACAGTAATATGATTTGTCACTTCGGAAAACTCATGCAAAATCTTTAACGAACGAATTTTCTCACAAAGCTTTTTCGCAAGCTTTTCCGCACCCTTAATATCTGTATTTGGCAAAACGACTGCAAACTCTTCTCCCCCATAGCGGGCAACAAGATCAGCAGGACGATGAACCATTTCATCTAACGCGGCAGCAACCTGGCGAAGACAACCATCGCCAGCAAGATGCCCATAATTATCGTTAAACGGTTTGAAAAAATCGATATCAATAAGAATAAGTGAAAGAGTGCTATTTTCACGAGCAGAGCGTAAACACTCTTTATCAATAAACTCATCAAAACTGCGACGATTTGCAATGCCTGTCAGACCATCGAGACTACTCAGCTTTTGCAATTCGACATTACTTTTTTCCAGCTCAGACTGTAACTCCCGCAAAGCTTTAAAAGCTTCATCTCTTTGGAGCTGTGTCAAGTAACTCTTGGAATGCGCACGAATTCGTGCAATCAATTCAATTTTATCGGGCAACTTTACAAGATAATCATTTGCGCCCCTCTCAAATGCCAGGCTTTTATCTTCCGGGTCTTCTTTTGTTGACAGTACAATAACCGGGATATTCTTTGTTTTTTCATTATTCCGATAGGCATCAACCAAAGCATAACCATCAATATCAGGCATAATCAGATCTTGCAGAATAACGGTTGGCTGTAATGTGATCGCTTTTTCCAGCGCCTGGTTTGGATCATTACAATAGTGAAAAATAATATCCGGTTCATCCACAAGCATACGCCGAATACCCTCAATCACCATCATTTGATCATCAACCAGCAATACAATCGTATTTGAATCCAAATAATTCATTGTATTTTCACTTTATCCATATCGTCATCATCATTTATAATTACGCCTGTTCCTGTTAACGTCCCGCAGAGTGTGTTCCATTAGCCATTCCTAATAACGAAATTGCGATATCATCGATCGGCAATATCTCTATTGCTGCATTCATATCAATTGCTGCTTTTGGCATCCCATAAACTGCACAGGTTTCTTCATTCTGTGCAATGGTATACGCCCCATACTGGCGAAGACTCAACATGGACCGCGCACCATCCCTGCCCATACCTGTCAACAAAACCACAGTTATATTCCCCTTCCAGTGTTGTTCAAGTGACTGCCAAAAAACATCAACCGAAGGCCGGTAGGGGGTATCACGAGGAATGGGTGAATAACGAAATGTGCCATCTTCAGCCAATAACAAGTGGTCATCCGACCCCGCAAGAAAAACACTCCCTGCCACAGGCCTGTCGCCATCACACGCAATACGCACAGGAATATTTGACAGGGTGTTCAACCATTCAGCCAGACCACTGACAAAGTGTGCGTCCACATGCTGGACGATCACAATAGGTGAATGAAAATCACGGGGAATGGATTGAAGAATAGTTGCTAATGCCTGCGGACCTCCCGATGAAGACCCAATGGCAATCAGTGAGCCGCTGGTTAAAGGTGCTTTTTTGGATTGCGCAGTATTGAAATGTGAGTGAAAACCCGGTGGAGCCGGTTGAGTCAAAGTATTTAGCATCGCTATTTTTTTCAACAACGGGCTTTGTGGATCACATGCATTACCACCGACAAGTACGGGAGTATTAATCGCATCAAGTGCCCCATAGCCCATCGCTTCAAACACCAAGGCTGAGTTTGTATTCACCGATGAGGTTACCAATAATATTGGACAAGGTGATTCACGCATAATTTCACGGGTGGTTTCGACACCATTTATTCCCGGCATGATAATATCCATTAACACTAAATCAGGAACATCCTTACGACAAGCTTCAATGGCTTCATGCCCGTTAAATGCAATCCAGGCAACCTGATGAACCCCAGCGCTTTCAACAACACGACGAAGTCCCTCAATGGCCATTGGCATATCATTGACAATAGCAATTCTCATTTTTCCGCCACACCGATTAAATCTTCAACTGCATCAATAAGCGTATCATCATGAAAGCTACCTTTGGCCAAATAATAATCAGCCCCCGCATCCAGGCCTCGTCGCCGGTCTTTCGAACGATCCTTATAAGAAACAATCATTACTGGTAATGTTTTTAGGTGTAAATCCTGTTTAATGGACCTCACCAAATCAATACCATCCATTCGCGGCATATCCACATCTGTAATCACCAGATCGTAAGAAATACGACGTACTGCATTCCAACCATCCATACCATCTACTGCCAAGTCAACAAAATATCCTTTCGATAATAGGAGTTCTTTTTCCACTTCGCGTACAGTTAAGGAATCGTCAACAACCAATATACGTTTACGGCTTGCTTTCAAATAATCTTCGGCTGCACGATAAACATCAGCCAAACCACCATCATTAACCATATAATTAATACTTCTCACCAAATCATCAACATCTAAAATAAATAATGGTTCACCATTCTCCATTAGTGCCACGGAGCTCACGTTAGGAACCTTTCCTAATCTTTCATCGAGCGCAGAAACAGAAAGTTGCTTCTGGTCAATATAACGATCCACTACAACACCATAAGTATCCATTCGGTCACTTAACAATAATACTGTCAACGTATCGTTTATTGAGTCTATTTGCTCAAACCCCAGGACTTCGGCAGCAGAAATCAACCCAACATTTTTACCCTCTAACGCAATAAATTGCCGACCTTCCATTTCTGTAATATCTTTTATATTTATTTTTAATATTCTATCCACCTTAGCCAAAGGAAAAGCATAGGGTTCACTGGATATCTCTACTAACAACGCAGACATTACTGACAATGTCAGCGGTAATTTTAAAATAAATTTAACGCCTTTTCCGGGTGAGTTATTAACAACTACCGAGCCACCAAGCTCTTTAACCATGTCCCTCACCACATCCAGGCCAACACCCCGGCCAGAAACTTCGGTCACTTCATCACGTGTGGAGAAATCAGGAAGAAATAAGAACTCTAATAATTCATCATCGGCAAGATCTGGTAATATTTTCCGGGTAACCAATTTTTTATTGATCAGTTTTTCACCCAACATAACCAAATTTATTCCAGCGCCGTCATCAGTCACCGATATACGTAACACTCCACCAGCATGTGTGGCCGACAATTTTATCGTAGCGACCTTTTCTTTTCCTGATGCAGCACGTTCTTCAACAGATTCAATACCGTGATCAATCGAATTACGTAACAGATGGTTCAACGGAGCTTTAATTTTTTCTAACACATCTCTATCCACCGCACATTGCAAACCATCAATCTCCAATACAACTTCCTTGTTTAACGAACGTGCGAGGTCTCGTACCATACGTTGAAACCCAACAACACCGTCCTCAAATGGTCGCATCCGGCTGCCAGCGACCTCACCATAGAGTTTTTTACAAAGATAACCATTTTTCCGGTCATATTCATCCAGAAGAAGCAATTGATCAGATACATCACGCCGACATTTATTCAACCGAAGCAAGGCCGTTTTTTGTATTTCATCATTATTTGGGATATTGTTTTGCACTGACAATTCCCGCCAGGTTTCCAATACCGTAAACAATTCATCCTGGTGCCGTTTAATCTGAAACAATGAATCAGAAAAACTCTTCACCTCTCTTGATTCCACCAGAAGCTCACTGGTCATACCTAAAATTCGAGACATTCCTTCAGCACTGATACGCAAAAACCGATCCGTTTCTGTTGCCGGAACTTCGGCAATAGTTACAGCATCATCAGTAATCAATATTTGTGGCGAAACGGTATAATCTTTCTCTACCTGTGCGTTATTTCCGGTCAGGATCTTTTCGAGAGAAACAACCAAATCATCAACCAGTGAACCATTGTCACCCACCCATTTTTCTATATTTTTTTCGTTAAGAAGTGAAATAGAAATAATCGTATCTACAGCTTTCAGCAAAAGATCAATATCATTACTTTGTAAGTCTAATTTATTTTTTTGTGCTGAAACAAAGCATTCTTCCATTACATGTGAAATTTTCACGACAGGTTCAATAGACACCATTCTCGCGGCACCTTTAATGGAGTGAGATGCACGCATTACAGATTCCAAGAGTATGGTTGAGGTGGTATTTTTCTCAAGCGCTAACAAATCTTTACTTAATAATGTTGTTTGCCCTTCTATTTCCATTCGAAAAAGATCAAACATTGACAAATCACTAATGCCTTTATTTGACGGACTCACAACACAGCTCCTTCCAGCTTTTCCTGAAATTTACTGACATTAAAGATGGCGACTTGATGATTAAACTGATTTATTGAACCCAATAATAAAAGCGCATTAGTCGAATCCAACGTAGAGGGAACAGGAAGCAAGTCGGAATCACTATATAAATATAACCCTTTCACCTCATCAACCAAAAAAACATAATCTTTTTCATCCAGATCAATAACGACGAACCGACTAGGTTTGTGCTTATCTTCTTTTTTATTTTCGTCGTTAACACTACTTAACCCCAATAGCTCACTTAACGAATAACATACTTTTATTTCTCCATTGATATTTACAATGCCGGATATAAACCGATTCATATTTCTGGGAATTCGATGAATGGTCCGTTCATTGGCAATTTCACCAAGAACCACCGAAGGCAATGCAAACCATTCGTGACCAACACGAAATATTAACACACTATTATCTTTGGGATTATCAAAACTTTCCTTTACTGAAATCTCTTTTCGCCACTGGGATAAATACCCGGATGGAGCTGCCCTCTCAAACACAGAGTGCCCAACCTCTAAAAATACCGGACAATTTCTACAGTGAACATGCTCTTCCAATTTATCACATTTTTTTCTCGCGCAACTCCAGACACCAATAGTATTCCAACAATTAGCAATATGTGAAAATAGTTTAGTTTCTTTAGCCATAACTATGAATTACGTTTCCACGCATTTTTCTCACGCCGACGAAGTGATATTGCACTATCATTATCACCTCTTTTTTCTGCTAATATGGCAGACAATGCCAATGCTTCTCGGTGATCAGGTGACAAATAAATTGCCTTCCTTAGGGATCTTTCAGCTTCAGCATCATTATCTTTTAAAACATTAATCACCCCAAGGTAATAATATGCTTCAGGGTTCTCCGGGTCTTTTTTTAACAACTGTTCACATAATAGGTAAGCATCAGATAAACGGTTGTCATTTATTATAAAATCAATTTGATCACGAAAATCATTAACCGTCGTTTTATTATTAGAATAATTATTACCTATCAACTTATATTTTGGGTTATTAATTTTCCTGGATAGCTCAATATCTTTTTTAGTAACTTCAACAAGTTGATCATAGATATCCTTAAGCTTATTCACAGGATGATCACTCAACTGTGCAGATTGAATCATAGACTTACTCGTCGACTTTTTACGAAAAGAAAATGCCTTGGCTACACGAATTTTAGTAAAATCATTCTTATCAACTTGCCCTGATTCTGCATGACCAACAAATAATAACCCTTCAGATTTGAGAATTCTTGACAATTTATCTAACACTTTTCGTTGCGTTTCACGGTCAAAATAAATCAATAAATTACGACAAAATATTATGTCGTAATACCCCTCCACAGAACTTATCGGATCAATGATAATATTACCTTGCCGAAAAGACACGCGATCACGAATATTTGGCATAATCTGGAACCCCGTCTTTACAGGATTAAAGTATTTTTTTTGGAAATCCATCCCTTTCTCTCTAAAAGAATGTTTTCCATAAATAGCACGTTGGGATTTTTTCAAGGCTTGTTTACTAATATCAACAGCATCAATCAGGAAGTCGTCATTTCTCAACCCTACCTCACTCAACATCATTGCAATGGAATATGGTTCCTCGCCACTCGAACATGGAATACTTAATATTTTAAGAGAATCTGACTCTTTACTATTATATTTTTTTAATTTACCTGTATTTTTAATATTTTCATAAATATTTAATGCATTATCACGCAACACTTCAAATGGTGTAACATTTCGAAAAAACCATGTTTCAGGAACAACAATTTCTTCAATTAACTCATCCAATTCCCATTTATTTTTTTTTAAAAATTTGTAATATTCACTCGCATTATCACAATCCGTTACATACATTCTATGGCCTATAGCCCTGTCAATACTTGACTCGCCTACGGTATCAACATGCAACCCAATAACTTTATGCAACAGATTTTTTATATAAACAAATGCCATTATGGTGCTGTCTCACTGGAGAAAGTTTCAGATTTCTGAAAAAATCTTTTATCCAGTTTACCAAACACATCTTCGATTGAAATTTTTGTTACCAACACCCCCTGAAATTCTACAATCGGTCCATTTGTTGGCGCATCAGGATTTCTCATTACTGGCGGATTATATAAACTTTCATCAAAAATAATCATTTCGGTTGCTTTCTCAACCATAAACCCAAGAATCATTGAGTTTCCTGTATTTCTTTCTTTGGTCACCAAAATTATCCTTGTGCTCAGTTTTTTTCGACACGCTCTACTCAACAATAAATGACAAAGATCAATGACAGGTATTTGACGACCATGGTAATTCATCAACCCTGCTGCATAGTCAGGTAACATTGGAACTTTTTTTAATGGCACAACAGGAACAATTTCAACAATATCCTTTGCCGAAATGACATAGCGGTCTTCATCAACAAAAAATTGGGCGTACAGCACGTTATTTACCTTATTACGTGGTTAACTGACACGGAACTTTGAAACACCGCTTTGTAACAATTGCGCAGCTTCATTCAACAAATCAATTGCTGATGTGGAATGGTGAATTGATTCTACAGATTGCTGTGCTGACTCATTCAATTGCACCATGGCCTCGGTAATCTGCTGTGCGCCCTGTGCCTGAAAATGCATACCCTGCTGTACATTTTCAAATCTCGGGGTAAACTCCTGCACTTGTTCAATAATTTCTGCAAGTTGTGAAGACACCTGATTCACATCTTCAGCGCTGCTACGCACCTGATCTGTAAATTTCTCCATACTCAACACACCCGATGATACTGCCATCTGCATTTCCTTTACCATTTGCTCTATATCCAGTGTAGCTACTGCGGTTTGATCCGCCAAACGGCGAACCTCTGTCGCCACCACAGAGAAACCCAGGCCATATTCACCCGCTTTTTCAGCTTCTATTGCCGCATTTAATGATAAAAGGTTTGTCTGATCAGCAACCTTGGTAATGGTAGTCACCACACTGTTAATATTTTTCGCTTTCTCATTCAGCACCTCAAACCGGGAAGCAATCGACTTTGCAGCCTCAACAATTTGCTGCATGGTTGATTCCATACGCCCGAGATCTTCATGGCCACTGGCTGCTGATGAGCGCGTGCGGTCTGCTACTTTGGCCACTTCATCCATGGTATTGGTCAATTCTTTTGTGGTAGCCGATATCTCAGTTGCCGTTGTAACGATTTCATTGGTTGTCGCTGCCTGTTCCGCAATAGTAGCTTCCTGCTGCTTTGCTGTTGCGGCAATTTCTGTTGCTGATGACGTTACCTGAATGCCTGAGCGTTGTACTTGTGCTACTAAAGTATTCAGACTTGTCAGCATGGCTTGTACACCCTCTGCCAATTTACCAATGGCATCATCACCACTGACATTAACCACACCGGTTAAATTACCTTGTGAAGCCATGGTGACCACATGCAGAATGGCATCCACTTTTTTCTCTAATATTTCAACTTCTGCCTGTTTTTGTTCTGTTGATTGAGCAATAAAGTTGGTCATTATCTGCAAGCTTTCGGCAAGTTCACCTATTGCACCTTCACCATGCAGATCAATTTTTACATTAAAATCTCCTTCTGCCACTTGATTAACAGCAGACAGTAGTTGATCAACTTTTTTACGAAGGTCTTCAGCAGATTGACTTTCTCTATCTACCGCCGCATTCACGTTATCAGCCATCGTATTAAAAGCTTTTTCCATTTGACCAATTTCATCTTCACGATCAACCTGTGCACGAATATCTTTGTCTCCCTGTGCGCGTCTAATCAATACGTTATTCAAGCTAGCCAAAGGCTTTACTATCCAAATTTTTAACAGGGCATTAACCACTAACAGACCAATAAAGAAAAACCCGACATTCAATAAAACCGTTATCCAGAATTCACGCTCCACAGCTTCGTCAATTTCTGACAGTGAATAACCGATACGAATAGCCCCATTTATTGCACCACTGGATACATTATGGCAATTCAGACAATTCACCCCACGTGTATTTTTTGTTGCCTTAAAGGGAGTAATAACGGTCATCATGCGCTTACCGGCATGCTCTTCAATGCGGATAATTTCCTCACCCGAAAGTGCCCGCTTATCCAGGTCATCCAGTGGTACCTCATCTGTGTAACCGGGACCAAATTGTGTAATAACGGGCTGCCCACGAATAACCCGAGCTTCCAGTATTTGTGTCCTGGCCAGCATTTTCTCACGCAAGATACTACGCTGATCCATCGTTCCCGTGAGCATCATAGTGTTCAAGCTGTCGAAATACAGTGTCGTCATTTCTTTCACCTGACTTTCTGCCATTTCCATCAATCTTTTTCGTTCATGGGTCACGGCAGCAGTTGTCACCAGAACCAGCATCGCCAAAAAGACCAAGCCAATTGTCAGATTGACTTTGGTTCGTAATGAATACTGGCCAGCAAAGCTCATGGATTTATTTGCGCTCATTAAATTTTCCCGTATTTTTTATCTGTTTTTCTACTTAAAAATACCTTAACCAGTTATTTCCAGCCTAAAAATCTCTTTCCAGCGAACACCGAAAACCATATAACCGATTGATTTATATGTTTTTTTATTCAGCCACTGCAATATAACCCACGCACTGGCAGACAAAGAGACTTACAACTGATTAAGGCGGTAAAGAAGGGGAAAACTTTAGTATTCCTAATACCTTGGGAACGCTAACTACGCGAGATACATTGCTGACCTGTTCAAACCGAAACCTTCGTGTTTACAACGATAGACCGTTTGGCAAGCGGTCTCCATTGAGGAGATAGACCAATGGCCAAAGGATACTAATGATCAATACCCTGCACAGTCCGCAAACCATCATAACTCCCATCCAGCCCAAGCGTGTAACCGCTAATTCCCTTGCGTGAAATAAACACATGATCCTCATACCACAGGGGCACATAAGGTAAGGTTTCCAATAGCCGTTGTTGCAGTTCACCATAGGCTGTGCCTTGCGACTCCAAAGTCACTGCGTTGCCTGCGACCGCAATTAGACGATCCACAGTGTTATCCTGAAAGCGTCCCCGGTTTGCACCATTGGGCGGTGCTGAGTCGCTGTGAAAAATATAACGAAAAACATCCGGTGTCTTTATGCCTACCCACGATAAACTAAACATTTGGAAATTACCGGCTTTGATGTCACCGTAAAATGTCCCCCAGTCATAACTGCGTAAATCCACGTTAATACCCACAGCCTTGAGCTGACTTTGTAACACCGTGGCCAAGCGTACACGAAAGGCATCGGTGGAGGTTTTGTAGGTAATGTTTAATGGGCGTTCCAGGCTGTAGCCATGTTTGGCCAACAAGAACCGTGCCGTATCAGGGTCATATTTAATTTCAGGCAAAGAAGGGTTTCCGGCCCAGTGGTTAGGTGGTAACAGCGCACTGGCCGGGCGTGCTGCCCCTCCCATGACGTAGCGAATGATTTTTTTCCGGTCAATGGCCAGAGCAATAGCCCGACGTACATCCTGTTGACCAGTAATATCATCATCCAGATTAAACCCCAGGTAGGTGAAATTAGAACCGCGTGCGCGGGTAACATTAATATCGGGTTTGTTTTGCAAAAAAGTCACCAATTCCGGCGATAAGTCATTTTGCAGCATATCTAATTCACCGCGCAATAATTTGAGCACACGCACAGTGGCATCGCTGACACGGATAAAACTGAAATTTTGTTGGTCACGTTGCCGCTGTAATTGTAGTCGTCCTGTTTCCGGCCAGGCCACAAAGTGAAACGGACCACTGCCAACAGGTTGTTGATTAAAAGGGTGCAGTGCGACAATTTTTGATGCCGGCAGAATGCCGATGACTAAATAGCCCGGAAACAATAAATCAGGTTTGCTTAAATAAAAATCAATGGTGTTGTCATCCGCTGTATCAATACGCGTAATCATAGACAAAGTGGCACGGTGTGGTGATGCATTGTCCGGATTTAAGACAGCGTCGTAGGTTGCTTTTACATCCTGTGCGGTCAGGCGGCTACCATCGGAGAAAATACGACCAATATCCGCCTTGTGCAAAATGAAGCGATAATGTGTAGGGTTAATCATTTCCCAACTGGCAATGCCCGGCACAGGCAGTTGCCGCTCATCAAATTCCACCAGCCGTGCATATAACAGGCGATTAACACGACTGGATGTGGCATCGGTGGCAAAACGCGGGTCCAGGGTGACCGGCGCACTGGCAAGACCGATACGCAGCGTGCTATCAGGCACTGGCGCACAAGCCAGCAGCATGAAAACACTCAATACTGATATAAAGCGTAAAGCTGGAAACAGGCTCAGGGATTTACCAGTTTTTGTAGGGATGCTGCACCAGGCAGACATTGTAATAACGGGCATCTGCCGAGACTTCCTCACCCAGCCATGCCGGCCGGGCAAAGACTTCATCTTCGCTTGCCAGTTCAATTTCGGCCACCACCAGCCCCTGATTATCGCCCGCAAAGACATCGATTTCCCATATATGTGCATCATGCTGTACATGATACCGTTTTTTCTCAATAAGCGGACCATCGGCCAGAGAGTCAAGTAATTCATAGCCATCACACAATGGAATGGGATATTCGTATTCCCGGCGGGTAATACTCAAAGTGGCACCTTTGATGTTGAGACTGGCCTGTTCACCCGCAATGCGCACACGAACAGAGGATTTTTGCTTTGTATTGAGAGAAATACTGTTCAGATAACCCTGGCGCATCACTACACCATTATCGGCCTGCGCGCGCCAGTCATCATTGATCAACAGGAATTTACGTTCAATTTCAAGTGACATGGGTAATTTTCCAAACAAGTAATATCGGTCAATAATTGAAGATGATTGTAACGAAAAAATCCCTTTAAGTCCGGCTTTGATCATTTGATACGAATAATTGTGTGAATTCAAAGAGAACAGCCAAAAATTCGATGCATGCACCCAACAGCTATTTTGTGCGGGAAGCCAGCCGATTAATTACAGAAAAAAAGTCGGCCCCAACCGACCAGAGCAGCCCTAAAAATACAAAATATTTTCAATAAACTGTTTCCTAAAAAATTCTATATCCACAAAAAACATGGGAAATTTTTAATGGTTTGATATTTATTGTTATGGCCTGATACCAGTAAACCAATTAGAAATTTATTCCCTATTCATTCTTAACCTTCTATAGAAAGACCGTATTTTCAGACAGTTATTTTTCAAAAAATATCACTATTACGGATAGACATCAGTAAATCACCACCCATTTATCATCCATAAATCTATACCAAATATAACCATCATCCTTGACCATAAAATAGTGATATGTCATAAATCCTTACAACTTCCATCGCCTATTTTAGGCAATGCGAATTTTCAAATTAACGTTATTAATAAAAGGGGAATACCATCATGACCATAGCCAAAAAATTTATTATTTTTATTTCAATGATGTTTATCATGCTTTCCAGCTTTACTGTAATGGGCAAAGAATACACTGCAAAAGGCACTGTAAATGCAATCAAGTCTGAATCGAAAAAGCTCAACATATCGCATGGCCCTGTAAAGGGATTAATGGGTGCAATGAAAATGGACTTTAAAGTTGCAGACCCTGCAATGCTAAGTGAGGTCAGCATTGGTAGCACAATAAAATTTACGCTCGATGAGGATAAAAAAGGAAATCTTACGATAACAGATCTCGAAATAATCGAAAATTCAGAAAAAGTTATGGCTGAATAAATTTAGAGAAATTATAGATCTATCTGCAACGTTGGTATTTAGGAATTAAATCTTTCCATATTAATTTCAACGAAAAAATATATGGATATATTTGTAGAAATAATAATATAGCTATAAAACACACGGAATGTGCGATTAATATATAAAACCCACATTCATAAACATATATATAAAATATATCGCTATTTTAGACTTAGGCGGAGCATGTATATATGCATCATATTTGACATGACTGTAATCACAAATCGTGATCTCAGCACTTGTCACAAAAAATTATACTCTTTCAGGCAGGAGAAGCAGGATATGTTTTTAACAAATAAGCTTTCTAATAACGTCATTACTTATAACGTTTTTACTTTAATTTTGTTCCTTATTTCGGCATCAGTGTTTGCAGAAGAAATAGATCATAGCCAACATGGGAATAATCATGACATGTCGAAACATGGTGGACATGATACCGCAACATCCTCAATGCATATCCACCATGAACACGGTTCTGGCGGATTCATGTTTGAATACAAGTTTATGCGCATGAATATGAAAGGTTTGTTAGACGGAACAGACAGCATCAGCAGCAATAGTATTTCAGCTGCACGTACCGGCTCAATGACTCCGGCCCCCGGGTTTGATTATAGAATGTCACCGACAAAAATGACTATGGATATGCATATGTTCATGGCAATGTACGGGATCAATGAAAAAACCAGCATCATGGGTATGTTGCATTACCTGAATAATGAAATGGATATGGTAATGCATATGCAAATGGCTAACGGTATGCCAATGGGGGATATGTTTGGCTCAATGGACACCAGTGGAATTGGTGATACCCGATTCGATGTGATGTATCAGGCAAATCATCAGCTAACTACAAGCCTTGGATTAAGCCTTCCAACGGGTAGCATTGATGAAAAATTCACAATGACAATGAATGGTACAAACTTTTCAACCGGCGCACCCATGCCGACCGTCGTCAATGGGCCAATGCAAGCACCCTATTCGATGCAATTAGGCTCGGGTACATATGACCTGATTCCAGCGATAACCTATAACAAAAACCTGGACCTATGGAACATTGGAGGACAGGCAACTTACACACTGCGCATAGGAGAAAATGACAATAAATATACACTGGGGAATCAATTGGAAATAACTGCCTGGGGGACATATTCTGTTAATCCTAATTTAACACTGTCCAGTCGGGTAAATATTTTCGACTGGGGAAAAATTGATGGACAGAGCCCGGATATAAACCCGTTGCTATCTCCAGCGGCAGACCCTAATGCAACCGGTGGAACAAGGGTCGATTTATTGTTTGGAGTGAGTGGTCATATCAATAAATATCACATGCTGAGCCTGGAGGTTGGCGCTCCCATTCATCAGGATCTGAATGGCCCACAATTAAAGACAGATGCTTTATATGCGGTTAGCTATCAATATATTTATGGGAAATGATATAGCCTGATAAATTGCCAACCGGGATGGCTGGATCGTTAATATTCAGGTCCAGCCAACTCTATCTATAAATAAAAAATTAAACAATAAGTATTAATTAAATTTCAATAAAACATAGAAACATTAACCGCCCTATTAATGCACAAAAAACTATGGAACCGAAAATAAAACATCAAGCATTACATACAAATATTTATTGATTTAACGGAAAGGCTATAAACATGGATCATAAAAAAATTAAGTATAATTTATGGCTTTTCCGCTGTAGCTATCGTTACCGTTTTAAACCAGTAATAAATAATTTTATATCTATATTACAAAAACAAGTATTTCTTTCCATTATTATTTTTTTTTCAGTAATCACCTTTAGATATTATATTCTAGATACAAATACTGAAATAAATGCAATCGCATCATTTTCCGAAAATGATGGTATATCATCACCTTCCTTGATTAATAATTCTTCCAAAGAAAGCGCTTTGGAACATGCTAAAAAACACACAGACCCAACCTATGTATGCCCAATGCATTCTGATGTATTAAGCAATGACCCTGATGCAACATGTCCAATTTGCGGTATGGACTTAGTTATTATTGAAAACCTTGATGGTGAAGAAGGCATTGTATCCATTTCTCCTCGTGTTGTTAATATGCTTGGAGTTCAAACCAAAAAAGTTAAAAAAAGAACTTTATATCGTCGCATAGACAGTTTCGGAAATATAAAATACGACGAAAATAAAATTCGTCACGTCCATTTACGAACAGATGGCTGGGTTGAGTATCTCGCAGTTAAAACATTAGGGGAAAGAGTAAAAAAAGGTGATTTATTATTTAAAGTATATTCTCCAAAACTTGTCAATGCACAAGAAGAGTTATTACAGTCTTTGAATATGAAAAATATGTCTTTATTATCTGCATCACGAGATAGGTTAGTTTCATTGGGTATGTCAAAGCATCAAATCAGGAAAATTGAAAAATCTAAAAAACCGATCCCTCTAGTAAGTTATTATGCACCACAAAACGGCGTGGTCGCCGAATTAAATATTAGGGAAGGCATGTATGTAAAACCATCCAAATCAATTATCAGCCTGGCTGACATGATGACAGTATGGTTGGTGGCCAATATTTTTGAAAGCCAATCAGACTGGGTAAAGATAGGTGATCGGGCCGAAGTAGAGTTATCTTTTATGCCAGGAAAAATATGGGAAGGAACTGTTGAGTATATTTATCCGGTTTTGGACTCTAAAACACGCAGCCTGGAAGTCCGCCTACGGTTTAACAATCCAAATGAAATGCTGAAAGCGAACATGTATGCCGACGTGAATATTTTTGTTAACCCTAAACGCAATGCACTCACTATACCACGAGAATCATTAATCCGTACTGGCGAAGGTGATCGCGTCATTATTTCACTGGGTGATGGAAAATTTAAGCCTGTTTCAGTAAAAATCGGTATCGAATCGAATAACAAGGTTGAAATTCTGGATGGCCTGCAAGAAGGTGATGAAGTTGTCGTATCCAGTCAATTTTTAATTGATTCGGAAAGCAGTTTAAGGGCGAGTTTATCACGCCTGAGTGGAAACTGATTTTTCATATTTTATAAATATTCTTTAACACTTCCTTCCTGTATTTACCTATAAGACAGTATAAAAATGATTACGCATATTATTCGTTGGTCCATACAAAATAGACCACTGGTTCTTCTCCTGACCTTTTTATTCATTGGCTGGGGGATTTTTTCTTTAATGCGCACACCACTTGATGCAATCCCCGATTTATCTGATCTGCAAGTTATTATAAAGACTTCCTATCCTGGACAAGCACCTGAGGTTGTAGAAGATCAGGTAACTTACCCTATTACCACGGCAATGTTATCTGTACCTGGAACAGTGGCAGTAAGAGGGTTTTCATTTTTTGGTGATTCTTACGTTTATGTCATTTTTGAGGATGACACTGACATTTATTGGGCTCGCTCGCGTGTGCTGGAATATTTAAGTCAGGTGGCAAGCAATTTACCAAGCTCAGCCAAACCACAACTTGGGCCGGATGCGACAGGTGTAGGATGGGTATATGAATATGCATTAGTTGACCGGACCGGTGGTCATAACCTTTCACAATTACGCAGTTTGCAGGACTGGTTTTTGAAATATGAACTGCAAACAGTTGACGGGGTAGCTGAGGTAGCGACAATAGGAGGTATGGTTAAACAATATCAAGTTGTTTTAGACCCAGACAAGCTCAGAATTTATGGGATTCCGTTAGAAAAAGTCAGAAAATCCATACAACGCGCAAACCAGGAAATCGGTGGTTCGGTTATCGAGCAAGCTGAAGCAGAGTATATGATTCGTGCTCGTGGTTATTTGAAAAATGTAGAAGACCTTAGGCAAATACCTGTCAGTGTAAATAGAAAAGGGACACCCATTCTGCTCGATGATATAGCTAACATTCGCTTGGGCCCACAAATGCGTCGTGGTATTGCTGAGCTTAATGGTGAAGGTGAGGTTGTTGGTGCAATTGTCGTAATGCGCTGGGGAGAAAATGCATTAGATACCATTAAAGCTGTAAAATTAAAACTTGATCAGTTAAAAAATGGCCTTCCTGATGGGGTAGAAATCGTGGAGACCTATAATCGTTCTATTTTAATTGAACGTGCTGTGAAGAATTTAGGTGAAAAACTAGCAAAAGAATTTTTAATTGTCGCGCTGGTTTGTATCGTTTTTTTATTTCACCTGCGCTCGGCATTTATTGCCATTATCATTTTACCCATTAGCATACTTATTGCATTTATTATCATGCAGAAACAGGGAATAAGTGCCAATATAATGTCTTTAGGCGGTATTGCTATTGCAATAGGTGCAATGGTTGATGCTGCAATAGTGATGATAGAAAATGCTCACAAACATATGGAAAGAGAGCCTGTTACAAAAAAAAACAGGTGGGAAATAATCGCGAAATCTACAATTGAAGTGGGCCCTGCATTGTTTTTTTCATTGCTGATAATTACATTGAGTTTTTTACCAGTATTTACACTTGAGGCACAAGAAGGAAAGTTATTTAGCCCACTAGCCTTTACCAAAACCTATGCTATGGCAGCTGCCGCTGGGCTATCTATTACGTTAATGCCTGTGCTGATGGGTTATTTCATTCGCGGCCATATTATGCCGGAAGAAAAAAATATCCTGCGACAAATATTGGTGGCCATTTATATGCCTGTTATCCATGGTGTATTGCGTTTTCCCATAATCACAATTTTATTGTCAATACTCACTGTTGTATCCATATATTATCCAATGTCAAAATTAGGATCCGAGTTTATGCCGGAACTGGATGAGGGTGATTTATTGTATATGCCAACCGCATTTACCGGAATATCCGTTGGCAAGGCTGGTGAATTATTACAGTTAACAGACAAGCTTATTCGCACCATTCCGGAGGTGCTTACGGTATTTGGAAAAGTCGGACGCGCTGAAACTGCGACTGACCCTGCACCACTAACAATGATAGAAACCACTATCCAATTACGCCCAAAGAGTGAATGGCGTGAAGGCATGACGCTGGAGAAACTCAAACAGGATTTACAAAAAACAGTGGCGATTCCGGGCCTGACAAATTCCTGGGTGATGCCTATAAAAACCCGTATTGATATGATTTCTACAGGCGTCAAAACACCTCTCGGTATAAAAATTTCCGGTCCGGATTTGATAGAAATACAAAAAATTGGCCAAGAAATAGAAAAAGTGATCAAAGAAATACCTGGAACTTTATCTGTATTTTCAGAGCGTGTGGCAGGTGCCCGATATATTGATATCGATATTGATCGCCGTGCCGCTGCCCGATTTGGACTCAATATCGCCGACATCCAGGAGGTCATCAGTACCGCTGTCGGTGGCTCAAATGTGACTCAAACCGTTGAAGGATTGGAGCGCTACCCTGTCAATATGCGTTATCCGCGTGCGGTGCGTGATTCCGTGGACAAACTCCGGCAATTGCCTATAGTTACGCCAAATTTATC
>Ga0256830_1000561_pt1 | contig 29058 bp, 28 predicted proteins | sample 128326metaG_FD_190537 | JGI IMG/M metagenome (GOLD analysis project Ga0256830, IMG submission 190537) | Hydrothermal vent microbial communities from Lau Basin, Pacific Ocean - 128-326 | ecosystem: Environmental > Aquatic > Marine > Hydrothermal vents | place: Pacific Ocean: Lau Basin | collected... | reverse complement strand
CCAGCTCCGACTGCCGGAGCAAGTGGCGGAACACGCCCTCGGCCGTGGGCGAGCGGCAGATGTTGCCCATGCACACGAACAGGACGCCGATGCGGGGGGAATCGCTCACAACGGTTTTTGCTCCCGGCTGCAGACGGCCGCGCACGTTAGCAGAGCCCGGCGCCGCCGGCAAGCCGGCCTGACAGGGGGCCGGGCCTGTGCTTGAATTGGGAAAAGCACGGCGGACAGGGCATCCATGGGCAGAATCGAGCTGGAGCTGGACCAGTTGCGCGGCATGATCGGGGTTCGGGTCACCCACGAAGGCATGCGCTGCGTGGTCATCGAGGTGCTGGAGGACGGCCCCTCGCTGGTGCTGCAGCAGGTGGGCGAGTCGGTGATCCAGCCCAACCAGTTCGGCGATCCCCAGCGCCGCGTACCCGCCACCTGCACCGTGCCGGTGCTCACCGCCGACCGCACCGCCCTGCATCCCGCCTTCCTCGCCCTGGAGCTGGACGAGGAGGAATGAGGTGAACCAAACCCGCTCCGCGGGCGGCCAATGGTCAACAGCGTGGAGCGTCCACCGGAACGGGACCGCCGGAACCGGGCGCACGCCCTTGATTGTGCACAACCAGCCAAGAAGCGAGGTCAACCAACAATGAGAACAGTCTCCCCATCCAGGCCAAAAACCGTGGCCGTCATCGTGGCATCGTCACTGGCCCTCCTGGCCGGCATCCAGCCGGCTGAGGCGGCTCCGCGCTATTATCCGCTCAAGTGCCGGGGGCCGATGTCCGGCATCCAGATCACGGAGCGGGCCATCCGGTTCACCGCCCGTGCCGGCACCCGCCCCGACAATCCCGCACGGGGCGAATGCGTGTGGAGAAACCGGCCCATGAACCGCGCCGGGGAGCACCGGGGGGGCAAGATCACGGTCACCCTCGCACTGCCAAAGGACACCGTTTCCGCGCGCCCGGGCGGGCCCTTCGCGAGTCCTGCGGCGCAGGCCGAAAACACCCTGCGCCGGGGCGGGATCATCGTGATGGAAGCCAGGCGCACGGGTACGGGGACCTATGTCGCCAGGCCCCGTACGGCCGGACCTGGTCGCGACGTGCCCCGTCCCTCCGGCGGCACCCCGCAACCGGCGTCTCCCGCACCACTCCTGCCGGGGCAAGGCGCCGGAGGCCGCATACCGTTCGGATTCAATCCTGACGCCGTCGGCAGGCCGAGCGACGCCGATCTCCGCCGCCGGCCCGGACTCCCCCAGCAGACCGTGCGGGGCGGGATTCGCGGTACGGCGGCCCCCTACCGGCCCCCTTCCCTCGACTGCAGTCGCATCAACCCCGGCCGCTTGCGCATTCGTTATATTCCACACAACAGGGTGGGACACAAAAGTTGGATACTGGAGCCCGACATCGAGGAACCCGTGTACATGATTGGGGAATCCGATAGCGACTGGCTGTTCAATTTCTGGCACGAATTACAGAAGGCACAGCGGGCCTTGCGGATCCTCCGGCACTACCGCCCGACGCAGGTCTGTTACGTGGGTCGTCCCGATCCCTCCCTGACGTATTTCCTCGTCTCGGGGCGGGCACCCGCAGGATCGGCTCCGGGAGAACCCTGCAAGCCGCCCTTCAACCCCCGCAACCTGAAAGTGAAAAACATCCAGGGACGGTGGACCGTGGTGGAACCGCTGCCCGATGGAAGAAATGTCTGGCTGTTCAAGGCCCCCACCGAGCAGGAAGCCCGTGAGATCGTCGCGGTGATCAAATGGTTCGGATTTACCCGTGCCTGCTACATCAAGGGCCGGTATTCGAGCAATCCGTACATGATGTACTTGCGGAAATGAACCGGCCGGTAGCCCCTCACCCCTGTCCTCTGACATTCTGGGGCTTTACAGCGCCGCAAAAAACCTTCAACGCAAAGGCGCAAAGACGCAAAGGACGCAGAGGGGAGCCGATTTGCGGTCAGGGGTTCGCGGCCAGGGGCCGCTCCTACACCATGTTGTTCAACCCGTAGGAGCGGCGCCCATCCAGAGAACAGAGGACGGAGGACAGAGGGCGGAGGACAGAGACGGAAATTCCTTCGGTACGGTCGCTGCACGATGGCACCCTGCGGCTTTCCGTCCTCCGTCTTCTGTCATCCGTCCTCTGAACGGGGGCCGCTCCTACACGGCTCCGTCTTCCGGCTTCTGTCCTCTGTCTTCTGCATGCAGGAGCGCCCGCACCCGCTCCAGGTCGGCCTCGGTGTCCACGCCCGGCGGCGGGACCTCCTCCGCCAGTCCCACGGCGATGTCGTGGCCGTGCCACAGCACCCGCAGCTGCTCCAGGGCCTCGGCCTCCTCCAGCGGCGACGGCGCCAGCTCCGCGTAGCGGGCCAGGAACCCGGCGCGGTAGGCATAGAGGCCGATGTGGCGCAGGCACTCCGCCGCCCCCCGGGGCAACGCGCGGGCGCCGCCGGCGAAGGCGTCACGGTGCCACGGCACGGGGGCGCGGCTGAAATAGAGGGCGCGGCCGGCGGCGTCGCGCACCACCTTGACCACGTGGGGGTCGAACAGCTCGTCCGCCGTGGCCACCGGCGTGGCCAGGGTGGCCACGGCGGCATGCGGGTCAGCCGCCAGCAGTGCCGCCACCTCGCGCAGGCAGCCCGGCGGCATGAGCGGCTCGTCGCCCTGGAGATTGACCACCACGGCCTCCTCCGGCCAGCCGAGCAGGCGCACCACCTCGCCGATGCGCTCGGTGCCGTTGCGGTGGTGGGTGCCGGTCAGGCACACCTCGGCGCCGAATCCGCGCGCGGCCTCGGCGATGCGCTCGTCGTCGGTGGCGATGACCACCTGGCCGGCACCGGCCTCGCAGGCGCGGCGGAAGACGTGCTCGATGAGGGGACGGCCGCCCACGTCGGCCAGGGGCTTGCCCGGCAGCCGCACCGCGGCGTGGCGTGCCGGGATCACGATGCGGAAGCTCACTTGACCTCTTCGTCCGGGGCCAGGCGGCGGGCCTCCTCCTCCAGCATCACCGGGATGTCGTCGCGGATGGGATAGGCCAGGCGGTCCGCCTTGCAGATGAGCTCCGCCGGTTCACGGCAGTACACCAGGGGCCCCTTGCAGACCGGGCAGGCCAAGATGTCCAGCAGCTTTTTATCCATGCCTTTTCTCGAGCAGGTTGAGCAGGTTGATGCCGAAATGGTCCGGCAGCCGGGCCTCCACCGGCAGGTACCACATGTGGTTCCGGGCGTAACGGGTGCATTTTACGGCATCCTTCTCCGTCATCACCACGGGCAGGTCGTCGTCGAAGGCCAGGTCGGCGCCGATGTAGGCATGGTGGTCGGGAAAGGGATGCGGCTCCACCTCCAGGCCCGCCTCGCGCAGCCGGTCGAAAAAACCCTCCGGGTCGCCCAGCCCGGCCACCGCGTGGACCCGCCGCCCGCGCAGCTCCGCCAGGGGCCAGGTGCGGTTTTCATCGCGCAGGTTGACCAGGGTGTCCCCCTCGTAGTGCATGGGGTACTCGTCGGCCCCGGCCCCCTGCCCGCCCTTGACCACCACGAAGTCCACCCGTCCCAGGCGCGAGGCCGGTTCGCGCAGCGGCCCCGCCGGCAGGCAGTGGCCGTTGCCCAGGCGGCGGCGGCCGTCCACGGTGGCGATCTCCACGGTGCGCCCCAGGCGGTAGTGCTGCAGGCCGTCGTCGCTGATGACGATGTCGCAGTCGCTGTGCGCCAGCAGGGCTTCCACCGCCGCCACCCGGTCCGGCCCCACCGCCATGGGACAGCCGCTGTGGCGGGCGATGACCAGGGCCTCGTCGCCCACCATCACCGGGTCGGCATCGGCCCGCACCTGCTGCGGCCAGCGCTTGGCGCGCCCGCCGTAGCCGCGGCTCACCACGCCCGGGCGGAAGCCCGAGCGGCGCAGGAACCGCGCCAGCCAGATGACCAGTGGCGTCTTGCCGGTACCGCCCACGGTGAGATTGCCCACCACGATGACCGGCACCGGGGCGCGGAAGGCGCGGCGCAGGCCGCTCCGCCAGGCCAGCCGGCGGGCCACGGCGGCGGTGCAGTACAGCGCCGACAGGGGCAGCAGGACGCGGCACCAGCCGCTGCCGCCGTACCAGACGCGCTCCAGCCAGTCTCTCACGCGCGGCTGCCCTCCAGCGGCCGGACCTCCCCGAACTGCATGCGGTGCAGGCCGGCATAGAGGCCGCCCTGCGCCAGCAGCTCGGCGTGGCGCCCGGTCTCGCGGATGCGGCCGTCCTCCAGCACGACGATGAGATCGGCGTGCTCGATGGTGGACAGGCGGTGGGCGATGACCAGGGTGGTGCGGTTGGCGATGAGGGTCTCCAGCGCCGCCTGGATGTGCCGCTCCGACTCGGTGTCCAGGGCCGAAGTGGCCTCGTCCAGGATCAGGATGGGGGCGTCCTTGAGCAGGGCGCGGGCGATGGCGATGCGCTGGCGCTGGCCGCCGGACAGCATCACGCCGTCCTCCCCCACCACGGTATCCAGTCCCTGCGGCAGGCGCTCGATGAACTCCCAGGCGTGAGCGGCGCGGGCCGCGCGCTCGATGGCGGCCCGGTCGGCGCGCTGCTCCAGGGCGCCGTAGGCGATGTTGTGGGCGATGGTGTCGTTGAACAGGGTCACCTGCTGGCTCACCAGGGCGATCTGGGCGCGCAGGTCCGGGAGCCTGATCTCCTGCACGTCGATGCCGTCGAGCAGGATGCGGCCCCGGGTGGGGAGATAGAAGCGCGGCAGCAGGTTCACCAGCGTGGTCTTGCCCGCACCGGACCGGCCCACGAAGGCCACGGTCTGGCCCGGCTCGATGATCAGGTCGATGTCCTCCAGCACCGGGCCCTTGTCGTCGCTGTAGCTGAAACCCACCCCCTGGTACTCGATGCGGCCGCGGGCGCGAGCCAGGGGACGGGTCCCGGTGTCCCGCTCCTCCGGCTCGTCGAGGAACTCGAACACCGCCTGGGCCGCGGCGATGCCCTGCTGCAGGCTGGCGTTGATGGTGGTGAGCCGGCGCACCGGCTGCATGAGCAGGACCATGGCGGTCATGAATGACACGAAGGTGCCGGCGGAGATGCTCTCGCGCATGCCGGGCGAGGTGGCCAGCCACACGATGAGGGCGAACGCGGTGGCCACCATCATCTGGATGAAGGGAACGCTGAAGGCGTTGGTGGCGGCCAGCTTGAGCTGCTGGCGCCGGTTGTACTCGTTAATCTGTTCAAACCGGCGTTCCTCGTATGCCTGGCCGCCGAAGACCTTGACCACGCGGTGGCCCTCGATGGTCTCCTCGGCCACGTGGCTCACGTCGCCCATGGAACCCTGGATGCGCCGGCTCAGCTTGCGGAAGCGGCGGCTGATGAACACCACCAGGGCGGCGACGAAGGGCGCCAGCACCAGGAACACGCCCGCCAGCATGGGGCTGGTCCAGAACATGAGCCCCAGCAGGGCCAGCACCGTGAGCACGTCGCGCACCAGCACGGTGATGACGCTGGAGGCGGCCTGGGCGAGCTGTTCCACGTCGTAGAGCAGCTTGGCGATGAGGGTGCCGGAGGAGGACACGTCGTAGAAGCGCACCGGCAGCTCCAGCAGGTGGCGGAACATGCGCTCGCGCAGATCGCGGATGACGTTGCGCGCCACCCAGGCCATGCCGAAACCGGAGGCGAACCCCGACACCACCCGCACCAGGAACACGCCGATGATGGCCAGCGGGATCCAGCGGATGTCCGCGTCCGCGGCGCTGACGAAACCCTCGTCCAGCAGCGGCTGCATGAGGCGGGCGAAGCCGGCATCGGTGGTGGCGTGCACGGCCATGGCCGCCACCGCCACGGCGAAGACCTTCCAGTAGGGGAAGACGAAACCCAGCAGCCGGCGGTACACCGCCAGGCCGCCGGACTGGGCAGACCTCGCCGTCATGGGCTCAGCGCGAGTCTCCGGCCTGCCGTGTCACCAGGTTGATGTGGGTCAGGCCCACCTGGCGGGCCGCGTCCATGGCCTTGATCACGGCCTCGTGGGGCGTGCGGCGGTCGGCGCTGATCATGAGCTGGGGCGTCTTGCCGCCGGTGAGCAGTCCGCGCAGCACGCGCTTGAGGCTGGCCACGCTGCCGTCGGCCACGCGCTTCTGGTTGATGAAATAGCGCCCCTGCCCGTCGATGCTGATCTCGATGACCTGCTTTTCGACCTTCAGCTTCTCGCCGCTGGCCTCGGGCAGATCGATGGCGATCTGGGTCTCACGGTTGAAGGTGGTGGAGACCATGAAGAAGATGAGCAGCAGGAAGACGACGTCGATGAGCGGGGTCAGGTTGACCTGCGGCTCCTCGTCGCGGCGCGGGCGCAGCATCATGCCGCGGCACCCGTGCGGCTCTCCTGCTCGCGGTCGCCGTGCATCACGTCCACGATCTTCATCGCCTCCTGCTCCATGTGCACCACCAGCTCGTCGACCCGGCCGCGGAAGTAGCGGTAGAACATGAGGCTGGGGATGGCCACCACCAGCCCGGCGGCGGTGGTGATGAGGGCCTCGGAGATGCCGCCCGCCAGGGCCGAGGGATTGCCCACGCCCTGGGTGGTGATGGCGGCGAAGACCTTGATCATGCCGATCACGGTGCCCAGCAGGCCCAGCAGCGGGGTGATGGCGGCGATGGTGCCCAGCGTGTTGAGGTAGCGCTCCAGCTCCAGCACCACCTGGCGGCCGGTGTCCTCGATGGTTTCCTTCATGATCTCGCGCGGGTGGTTGCGGTTGATGAGGCCGGCGGCCAGGATGCGGCCCAGGGGCGAACTCTTGCGCAGGGCCTCGATGTGCTGGGCGTCGAGCTGGCCCGACTTGTACCACTGCCAGATCTGCGCCACCAGGTGGCGCGGCGCGATGCGTTCCTTTTGCAGGGTCCAGAACCGCTCGCCGATGATGGCCAGCGCGATCACCGAGCACAGCAGGATCGGGACCATGAGCCAGCCCCCGGCCTGAATCATCTCGAACACGGCAGCGGGTCCCCCCGTTTCAGCAGGAATGACACAAGTTATTGAAAGGGGGTAACTTTAACAGAAGCCCCCCGGCCCCGGAAGGGGACCGGTCAGGGTCCGTGCCAGAACCTGCGCGCCGCGTCGCGCCAGCGGACCAGGCGCAGCGGGCCTGCGGGCGGCGCATCCACGAGCACCGCCCCGTCGCGCCCGGTCTGCGCCAGTATCGCGCCCGCCGCACGGTAGCGCGCCGTCACTTCGCGGGCGGGAAAGCGGAACCGGTTGCGCCAGCCGGCGGGAAACACCACCAGCCTCGGGGCCACCGCGGCGACGAAGCGCGGCGTGGAGGAGGTGCGGCTGCCGTGGTGCGGGGCCACCAGCACCTCGCTGGCCAGCCCGTCCCCGGCGCGTGCCACCAGCCGGTACTCGCTTCCGGCCTCGATGTCCCCGGGCAGCAGCGCGCTGTGAACCGCGCCCTCCACGCGCAGAACGCAGGAGCGGTCGTTGCGCCGCCCGCCCCGCCCTTCCGGGCCCAGCATCTCGAAGCGGACCCCGTCCCAGGTCCAGGCCTGGCCGGCGGCGCAGGGCCGTGCCGTGAGCCCGGCGCCGTGCCACGGCTCCGGGGCCAGGACCCGGCCCACGGGCAGCGCCCGGGCCAGACCCGGCACACCGCCCGCATGGTCGCCGTCGCCGTGGCTGATGACCAGCAGGTCCACGGCGCGCCAGCCGCGGGCCCGCAGGTAGGGGGCCACCACCGCCGACCCCGCATCGAAGCGGGCGGAAAAGCGCGCCCCGGCATCGAACACCAGCACCCGGCGATGCGTCTCCACCACCGCGGCCAGGCCCTGCCCCACGTCCAGCACCGCCAGCCGGAAGCCGCCGGGCTCGGGCCGCGGCGGCTGGGGCACCAGCAGCGGCAACAGCAGCACCAGACCCAGCCACCGCCCCGGCAGGCCGCGGGGCGCCAGCAGCAACGCCACACCGGCCACGCCCAGGGCCAGGGCCGCGGGTCCCGGCGCCGGGGCCTGCCACTGGCCGGCGTCCCAGGCCGCCAGGGACGCCAGTACGGCCATGACCTGTTCCAGCAGCCACGCCGCCGCTCCCAGGAGACCGCCCCCGGCCGCCTCCAGCCCGGCGCCCAGGCAGGCGGTGCCGCCCAGGACCAGGGGCACCGCCACCAGGCCCACCGCGGGAATGGCGAACAGGTTGGCCAGGGGCGAGACCAGCGCCGCCTGCCCGAACCACAACAGCGTCAGGGGCACCAGCCCCAGGGCCACCGCTCCCTGCAGGTGCAGCGCCGCCGCCGCCCGCGCCCGCCAGCCCCGGCCCGGGTGGCGCCCGGCGGCCGCCCACAGGATCACCGCCACCGCGCCGAAGGACAGCCAGAACCCCGCGCCCAGCACCGCCAGGGGATCCAGCACCAGCACCGCCACCAGGGCCAGCAGAAGGCCGTCGGCCGCCGGCGCCCGCCGCTGGGCGGAGAGCATGGCCATGGCCACGGCCACCATGACCAGGGCCCGCTGGGTGGGGACGGAGAACCCGGCCAGGGCGGCATAGGCGGCCGCGGCGGCGAACCCCGCCATGGCGCCCGCCCGCGGCGCCGGGAGGTACCGGGCCGCGCCCGGCACCAGGGTCCACAGGCGGCGGGCGAGGAAGAAGGCCAGCCCCGCCACCAGCCCCACGTGGAGCCCGGAGATGGCCACCAGGTGGCCGGTGCCGGTGCGCCGCAGCACCTCCCACTGCCGGGGGTCGATGCCGCTGCGCTCGCCCAGCGCCAGGGCCGCCACCAGGCCGCCCGCCGGCCGCCCGTCCAGCGCGGCCTGCAGGCGCTCCAGCAACGCCCCGCGCAAGGCATGGAGCCCGCCGCCGCCCCGGCCCAGCGCCTCCGGGGGCGGCCGGGTCCGCACGTAGCCGGTGGCGTCGATGCGCCGCTGCAGCAGCCACGCCCCGTAGTCGAACCCGCCGGGATTGGCGAAGCCCCGCGGCCGCTTGAGGCGCACGGTGAGCCGCCAGCGCTGGCCGGGTGCCAGGGGTGGAACGGCGCCGCCCCGCCGGGCGTACCAGGCCAGGCGCAGGCGGCAGCCGCAGGCGCGGGCCCCGCCGTTCCAGGCCAGGCGGCGGGCGTGGAAGACGAAGCGGGCGGCGCGGCTGTCGCGCTCCACCAGCGAGGCCACGGTGCCCTCCACCACCACGTCGCGGCCCTCCGCCTGGGCCAGCCAGGCCGGCGGCAGCGCCAGGTGGGCCCGGATCAGGGCGTAGAGCAGCCCGGCGGCGAACCAGGCCAGGGGCCGGGCCCGCGGCGGCAGCCGCAGCGCCGCCGGCAGCACCAGTACGCCCGCCGCCACCCAGGCCGGCGGCGGCAGGGCCGGGAGCCAGGCCGGCACCGCCAGCCCCAGGGCCAGTGCCAACATCCGTGTCCGCATTCTGTTTCGGTCCCCGTTTGGGCGATAATAGCGCTTTGCCGCACCACCGGGTGGGAAACCCGTTGAAGAAGTTCATCCGCCGCTACCTGCCGGAACACAGGACCATCCGGGAGCACGAGCACCTCAACCGGATTTTCGGCCGGCTTCTACACGACCCGCACCTGTTCCATCTCAACCGGCGCTCGGCGACGCGCGCCATGTTCATCGGCCTGTTCTGGGCCTTCATGCCCATGCCCTTCCAGATGATCCCCGCGGCGGCCTGCGCCATCTGGTTCCGGGCCAACCTGCCCCTGTCGGTGGTGCTGGTGTGGATTTCCAACCCCCTCACCATTCCGCCGCTGTTCTACTTCTGCTACCAGGTGGGCTCCTGGATCCTGGGCCGCCCGCCGTCGGCAGTGGCCTTCGAGCTGACCTGGGACTGGTTCACCCACGAGCTGGAAATCGTGTGGCAGCCGCTGCTGCTGGGGTCGCTGGTGGTGGGCCTGGCCAGCGCGTCCGCAGGCGCGGCGGCGGTGCGGCTGTTGTGGCGGCTGCACGTCGTGCGCTTCGTGCGGCGCAAGAAGGCCGAGCGGGCTGCGCGGCATGCGGCACGCTCCCGGAAACGGAAATCCTAGGCCTCCGGGTCTTCGGCCATCCCCCGCATCCCGTGCCGGCGTTCGTCGCCGGTGAACATCCCGGCAAATTCCCTTGAACCGGCAGCCCCGCCGGGACGACCCAACGACGTCACATCGACGCAAACAACCACATGAGGAGGCCACCATGTTGAAACAGATGACCATTGCCGCGCTCGCCGTCCTGGCCCTGGGCACCAGCGTGGCTGCGAAAGGCTACAAGGACGCGGGCGAGTGCGCCAACGCCGTGGTCGACTTCTGCAATGCCAAATACGAGCCCGGCTATGCACTGGAGCGATGCGTACTCAACGGCGTGAACCAGTGCATCGCGGCGTTCCCGGACAAGGAAAACGGCTCCAGTGCCCGTCCCTCGCGCGGCCGGCTGAAGTTCCAGCCGCTCCCCGGCCGGCCCACCCATCCCGGTGCCCGCGGGCGCCGGCCGTAACCGCCGCCGTTCATGGCGATGCAGCCAAAGGATTGAGGCTCCGGCAAGGGCCGGCATCCCGGAGCAGCCACGGGCAGGGGGCGCGGCAGCAAGTGCGCCGCGCCCCCTGTCCTCCGTCATCCGTCGCCGGTGGCCTGGGCCCCGCCTTCCGCCTTCAGCACCCCGTCTTCCAGCCGCAGCACGCGGTCCATGCGTGCGGCCAGGCGCTGGTCGTGGGTGACCACCACGAAGGCGGTGCCGTGGGCGCGGTTGAGTTCCAGCATGAGTTCACAGACCTGGGCCGCGGTGCGCGAATCCAGGTTGCCGGTGGGCTCGTCGGCCAGCACGCACCCGGGCCGGGTGACCAGGGCACGGGCCACAGCCGCCCGCTGGCGCTCGCCCCCGGACAACTCGCCGGGCTTGTGGTGCAGGCGCGCCCCCAGGCCCACCTGCTCCAGGACCTCGCGCGCGCGCGCGGCGGCAGCAGCCGGTGATTCGCGGCGGATGAGCAGCGGCAGGGCCACGTTTTCCAGCGCGGTGAACTCGGGCAGCAGGTGGTGGAACTGGTAGACGAAGCCCAGCATGCGGTTGCGCACCCGGCCCCGTTCGGCGTCGCCCAGCCGGGCCAGGTCCAGCCCGCCCACGGTCACGTTGCCGGCGGTGGGCGTGTCCAGCCCGCCCAGCAGGTGCAGCAGGGTGCTCTTGCCCGAGCCCGAGGCACCCACCACCGCCACCTGCTCGCCCGGTGCCACCGCCAGGTCCACCCCGCGCAGCACTTCCACCCGCAACGGCCCCTCGGTGAAGTGCTTCACCAGGCCGTGGCAGGCGATGACGGTTTCGGCCTCGCCGCAGGCGGGACGCGCCTCGCTATTCATAACGCAGAGCCTCCGCCGGCTGGGTGCGCGCGGCACGCCATGCCGGATACAGGGTCGCCGCCACGCCCACCAGCAGCGACACCGTGCCGATGAACCAGACGTCGTCCCAGTGCAGATCCGAGGGCAGGCGCGAGATGTAATAGATCTGCGGGTCGAGCACCGCGAATCCGAACAGGTCCTCGACGAAGGCCACCACGTCGCCCACGTTGAGGGCCAGGCTCACGCCGCCAGCCACCCCCAGGGCGGTGCCCACCACGCCGATGAGCGTGCCCTGGACCATGAAGGTGAGCATGATGCTGGCCGGGGTCGCGCCCAGGGTGCGGAGGATGGCGATGTCCGCCTCCTTGTCCCGCACCACCATGACCAGGGTGGACACCACGTTGAAGGCGGCCACCGCGATGATGAGGGTCAGCAGCAGAAAGATGATGCGCTTTTCGATCTTGACCGCGTCGAACCAGTGCCGCTGCACCAGGCTCCAGTCCCGGATCCAGTAGTCGGCCAGCTCCCCCTGCTGGAGATCCCGCCGCACCCGCTGGGCCAGGAACAGGTTGGTGAGGCGGGCGCGCACCCCGCTCACCGCGTCCCCCATGCGGAACAGGCGCTGGGCGTCGCGCAGGTGGACCAGGGCCAGCAGGCTGTCGTAGAGGGAATGGCCGGCGCGGAAGATGCCCACCACGCGGAAGCGCTTGAAGCGGGGCATGACCCCGGCCAGGGTGATGTCGGCGCTGGGCGTGACCAGGGTGACGCGGTCGCCCGGCACCACCTGCAGCCGGTCGGCCAGGCCCTGGCCCAGGATGATGCCGAACTCGCCGGGCCTGAGGTCGGCCAGCTTCCCGTCCACCATGTGCTTGCCGATGTCCGCGGTCTTCTCCTCGCGTTCCGGCAGGATCCCGCGCAAGAGCACGCCGTTGACCCGCTCGCGGTGCACCAGCATGCCCTCGGCCCGCACGTAGGGTGCGGTGGCCACCACCTCCGGGTGGGCCTCCAGCTTCTCCGCCACCGTCCGCCAGTCCTCCAGCCGCTCGCCGAACTGGCTGACGGTGAGATGGGAGACCATGTCGAGGATGCGCTCGCGCACCTCCTTCTCGAAGCCGTTCATCACCGACATGACGGTGATGAGTGCGGTCACCCCAAGGGCGATGCCCACCACGGAGAAGCCGGTGATGAAGGAGATGAAGTGGGTCCGGCGCTTGGCCCGCGTGTAGCGCAGGCCGACGAAGATCTCGAACGGCCGGAACATCAGGAGGTTCTTCCCTGCATGGGACCGCATTGTAGCGGCGGCCGGGGCCGCCCCGCAAACAAGGCTTCAGTCGAGCACGACGGGGATGGGCCGCTGCAGGGTGACGCCGCGCGGCGTCACCCGCGCCCGCCAGGCCAGCAGCTCGACGCCGGCGGCGGCCGCCTCCATCATGGCCGCGGCGTACTCCGGATCGATGGCACGGGCCGGGGCCAGGCGCCGTGCATCCTCGCGCTGCACGCAGTAGAACATGGCCGCGCGCCCGCCGGCGGCCGCCACGCGCATGAGCTCGCGCAGGTGGCGGGTGCCGCGGCGGCTGACGGCGTCGGGAAAGATGGCGGTCCCGCCGTCCACCACCGCGGTGACGTTCTTCACCTCCACATGGCAGGCGGGGCGGCCGCCCGCATCCTCCAGCAGCAGGTCCACCCGCGAGCCCTCGTCGCCGTAGGCCACCTCCCGCCGCACCCGCGCATACCCGGTCAGCTCCGGGACGCGGCCGGCGGTGATGGCGGCCGCCGCCAGCCGGTTGGCCAGGTGGGTGTCCACCCCCACCAGCACGCCGGAGGGCAGCTCCGAGGCCACCCAGCTCCAGCGGTGCTTGCGGCGCGGATTGGCCGCGGCCTGCAGCCACACCCGCATGCCGGGCTCGGCGCAGCCCAGCATGCTGCCGGTGTTGGGGGTGTGCACGGTGAACTCGCGGCCGTCCGCGTCGCGCACGTCGGCCAGGAACCGCTTGTAGCGGCGCAGCAGCACCGCCGGCCGCAGCGGCGGATCGTAGGCGATGTCCGCCTCAGCGGTGGACACGGCGGACTTCGTAGACGTTGGGCAGCTGGTTGATGCGGTTGAGCACGCGCGAGAGCTCGGCCACGTCGGCGATCTCCAGCGTCAGCTCCATGCGCGCGGTGTTGGTGCGCTTGTCGGACCGGGTGTTGACCGCCACCACGTTGATCATCTCGTTGGCCAGCACGTTGGTGACGTCACGCAGCAGCCCGTGGCGGTCGATGGCCTCCACCACCACGTCCACCGGATAGGTGCCGCGGGCCCTGCCGGCCCACTGCACCTCGATGAGCCGGTCCCGGCGCCCGTCGTCCATGGTCAGCACGTTGCGGCAGTCGCGGCGGTGGATGGTGACGCCGTGGCCGCGGGTGATGTAGCCCACGATGGGGTCCCCCTGGGCCGGCTTGCAGCACTGGGCCAGGCGGGTGAGCAGGTTGCCCACGCCGTGGATGGTGACCTCGGATCCGGCCTCGCCGCGCGGGCGGCGGCGCACCGGCTGCACCGGCACGTCGGCCTCCGCCGCCGGCTGCACCAGCTCCGCCGCGGCCTTGCCCAGCTGGCCCGGGGTCACGTCGCTGCGCCCCAGGGCCACGTAGAGATCCTCCACCGTGTCGTAACCCAGGGCCCTGGCCAGCTCGCCGTAGGCCAGGCCGGTGATGCCCAGGCGGTGCAGCTCCCGTTCCAGCAGGACGCGGCCCTCGGCGGCGTTCTTCTCCTGATCCTGCTGCTTGAACCACTGGCGCGCCTTGGCCCGCGCGCGCGAGGTACGCAGGTAGCCCAGGTGCGGGTTGAGCCAGTCGCGGCTGGGACGGCCGCTCTTGGCGGTGAGGATCTCCACCTGGTCGCCGCTCTTGAGTTCGTAGGTCAGCGGCACCATGCGGCCGTTGACCCGCGCCCCGCGGCAGCGGTGCCCCACCTCGGTGTGGATGTAGTAGGCGAAGTCCAGCGGCGTGGCCCCCTGGGGCAGGTCCAGCACGTCACCGCCCGGGGTGAGCACGTAGACCCGATCCTGGAACACCTCGGACTTGAAGCGGTCGATGAAGTCGCCGGCGTCGGCCGACTCCTCCTTCCAGTCCAGGAGCTGGCGCAGCCAGGCGATTTTCTGCTGGTAGTGGTCGTCCGGCCGCGCCCCTTCCTTGTACCGCCAGTGGGCCGCCACCCCCAGCTCCGCGTGCTCGTGCATGGCATGGGTGCGGATCTGCACCTCCAGGGTCTTGCCCTCGGGTCCGATGACCGCGGTGTGGATGGACTGGTACATGTTCTCCTTGGGCGTGGCGATATAGTCATCGAACTCCCGCGGGATGTGCCGCCACAGGGTGTGCACCACGCCCAGCGCGGCATAGCACTGCACCACGTCGTCCACCAGGATGCGCACCGCGCGCACGTCGTAGAGGTCGTGGCAGCCCACGCCCTTGCGCCGCATCTTGCGCCAGATGCTGTAGATGTGCTTGGGCCGGCCGCTGACCTCGGCCTCGATGCCGTTCTTCGCCAGCTCGCGCCGGATGATCTCCACCACCCGCTTGATGTAGCGCTCGCGGTCCACGCGCCGCTCGTCCAGCTCGCGCGCCACCCGCTTGTAGGCCTCGGGATCCAGGTGGCGGAAGGCCAGGTCCTCCAGCTCCCACTTGATCTGCCAGATGCCCAGGCGGTTGGCCAGCGGCGCGTAGATCTCCAGGGTCTCGCGGGCGATGCGACGGCGCTTGTCCGGCTCCAGGTATTTCAGCGTGCGCATGTTGTGGAGGCGGTCGGCCAGCTTGATGAGCACCACCCGCACGTCCTCGGCCATGGCCAGCAGCAGCTTGCGCAGGCTCTCCGCCTTGAGCCGCTCCCGGCTGCCCCGGCCCTCGGGCACCTGGGCGTCGATGAGCCCCATCTTGGTGACCCCGTCCACCAGCCGCGCCACCCCGCGGCCGAACTCCTGCTCGATGCGGGCCAGGGGCACCTCGGTGTCCTCCACCACGTCGTGGAGGATGGCGGCCACCAGGGTCTCGGCGTCCAGCCGCAGGCCGGCCAGGATCTCGGCCACCGCCACGGTGTGGGAGATGTACGGCTCGCCCGAGGCCCGGCGCTGGTCACCGTGGGCCTCCCGGGCCAGGGCCACCGCCCGGCGCAGCAGGGCCTGTTCCTCGGCCGGCCGGCCGGCCAGGAGCCGCGCGCCCCATTCACCGGACTCCGGAACGGCACCGGCGACGGGGGGATGTGACTCGACGTAGACCATGAATGCTCGCCTGGGGCAACCATTAATAAATGTGCGGTCCGGCCAACGTGCTTCAAGCCGCCACAGGCGACAAGCCGCGTGAATTTTTGCCTGTAACCCTTTGATGAAGTATAGTTTATGGAAGTTCCGACATCATTGATGCCCAAGGAGCCCGCCATGTTCCGACTCCTCGCCCCCTGGGGTGCCCTGGCCCTGGCCCTGGCCGCCGCGCAGCCGGCCGGAGCCGACGTCCTGCAGATGCCGCAGGAACCGCCCGCCGGCCCGGAATCGGAGCCCACCGTGGTCACCGTGGAGATGCCGGCCCGGGGCATGACCATGGACAAGGTGGAGGAACTGTTCGGCGCTCCCATCGAAAAGGTCCCGCCGGTGGGCGAGCCCCCCATCTCGCGCTGGATCTACAAGGACTTCGTCGTCTACTTCGAGCACAAGTGGGTGATCGACTCGGTGGTCACCCGCGCCCCCGTGACCCCGTAAACCCCAGTTGGCCGCCGGCCGCCTGCTGCTCCCCGAGTGGTCGCCGCAAAGCGGCGTGCTGCTCGCGTGGCCCCACGAGGGCACCGACTGGGCCCCCCACCTGGAGGCGGCCGAGTCCGCCTGGACCACGCTGGCCGCGGCCATCGCCGGCTTCGAACCGGTGCTGGTGATCTGCGCCGACGCCGCCCACCGCCGTCACGTGCAGGACCGCCTGGCGGCGGCCGGGGTGGCGCCGGAACGCCTGCGCCTGGTGGAGCATCCCGTCGACGACACCTGGACCCGCGACTACGGCCCGCTGTGCGTGGCCGAGGCGGGCCGCGTGCGGCTGGTGGACTTCGTCTTCAACGGCTGGGGCGGCAAGTTCCCGGCCGCGCGCGACGATGCCGCCAGCCGCCGGCTGCACGCCGCCGGCTGCTTCGGCGACACCCCGCTGGAACGGGTGGACCTGGTGCTGGAAGGCGGGGCCCTGGACACCGACGGCGCCGGCACCGTACTCACCACGCGAAGCTGCCTGCTCAACCCCAACCGGGCCCTGCCGGGGGGGCCGCCGCCGGACAAGCCGCTGCTGGAGACCCGGCTGCGCACCCACCTGGGCATCCGCCGCTTCATCTGGCTCGGCCATGGCCGCCTGGCCGGGGACGACACCGACGGCCACGTGGACATGCTGGCCCGGTTCTGCTCGCCGTCGGTGGTGGCCCACGCCGTCTGCGAGCGCCGGGCCGACGAGCACCACGAGCCCCTGGCGAGAATGGCCGAAGAGCTGGCCCAGGCCCTGGCGGCCGGGCCGCGGCCGGTGCGCCTGGTCCCCCTGCCGCTGCCGGCGCCGGTGCGCGACGAGGACGGCCGCCGGCTCCCGGCCACCTATGTCAACTTTCTCGTCCTCAACGGTGCCGTGCTGGTGCCGGCCTACGGCGATCCGGCCGACGAGCTGGCCCTGCGCCGGCTGCGCGGCTGCTTTCCCGGCCGCCGCGTCATCCCGGTGGACTGCCGGGTGCTCATCCGCCAGGGCGGCGGCCTGCACTGTGCCGCCCTGCAGCTGGCGCGGGGCGTGCTGGCGAAGGAATGAGGGAACTCAGCGAAACGCCGGCAGCGGCGAGACCAGGTACCACTTTCGCCGCTGGGCGTCGTACTCCCAGCGCTGTGAATCGATGACGGTCCGCTCCACCGGGTTGTCCGGATAGTAGTAGCCGATGCGCACCTGCTGGCGGTAGAGCCGGTCGGCCTCTTCCATGGCGCCGTCGATGACGTCGTAGCGGGTCACCCGCAACCCCCGCAGGCGCCGGCGGACCGTTTCGCTCCAGCCGGGCGCACCGTCGCGCCGGAAGGAGGCGGCGCGCTCCAGCTCGCCCCACCGTACCACCCGCTCGTAGGCCCGCAGGGTCTGACCCAGGCGCTGCTCCGGGTCCACGGTGGAACAGCCGGCGGCGACCACGGCCGGCAGCAACCACGCCAGGATGCGCAATGTCCTCATGCACCTATTGAAACCAAAATGCCCTGCCGGCACAAGCGGACACGGACGTGAATCCCCCTGATATATACTGTGCGGCACCCGTTGCCAGGAACTCCCATGCCTCAGAGCCGACTCACCGCCGCGCTGGTCCAGCAGAGCTTCACCCCGGACCCCGAGACCAACCTGGCCGCCACCGGGGAGATGGTGCGCGAGGCCGCCGCCGCCGGCGCGCGCCTGGTCCTGCTGTGCGAACTGCACCGCACGCGCTACTTCTGCCAGACCGAGGACACCGCCTGTTTCGACCTGGCCGAGCCGGTGCCGGGCCCCACCACCGGGGCCCTGGGGCGGCTGGCGCGCGAGACCGGCACCGTGATCGTGGGCTCGGTGTTCGAGCGGCGCGGGAGCGGACTGTACCACAACACCGCGGTGGTGCTGGACGCCGACGGCCGCCTCGCCGGCCGCTACCGCAAGATGCACATCCCCGACGATCCGGGCTACCACGAAAAGTTCTACTTCACGCCGGGGGACACGGGCTTCGTGCCCGTCGACACGGCGGCGGGACGGCTGGGCGTGCTGGTGTGCTGGGACCAGTGGTTCCCGGAGGCGGCACGGCTCATGGCCCTGGCGGGCGCCGACCTCCTGCTCTACCCCACCGCCATCGGCTGGGACCCGGCCGACGATGCCGAGGAACGCCGCCGGCAGTTCGATGCCTGGCGCACGGTGCAGCGCGGCCATGCCGTGGCCAACGGGCTGCCGCTGCTGGCCGCCAACCGCTGCGGCTGGGAACCGCACCCGGACGACCCGGAGCGCGGCATCGAGTTCTGGGGCGGCAGCTTCGCCTGCGGGCCCCAGGGGGAACTGCTGGCCGAGGCCGGCACCGCCGAACCCCAGGTGCTCACGGTGGAGCTGGACCCCGGGCGCACGGACACGGTGCGGCGCATCTGGCCCTTCCTGCGCGACCGGCGTATCGATGCCTACGGCGAGCTGCTGCAGCGCTACCGGGATGAATGAGCCGGTGCACCCGGTGCCAGGGTTCAATCATATTGCGCCAGGCGGAACATGAGCTGGAAATAGATGAGGGGCGAGGTCTTCTGCTGCACCCGGGGCACGTACGTGATGTTGAGGGCCACCCGTTCCGTGCCCAGGGAGGCGAACGGCAGCACGCCGATGAAGGGACTGTTGTCGTGGTAGTCCTTGCGGGTCATGACGAAGCCGATGATGCCGCCGTCCAGGTGCCAGCCGCCGCCCAGGTGGCGGCGGTACTTGGTGCCGCCGCCCAGGTAGTTGGACACGTCCTCGTTGCTGTCCAGGAACGAGGCCCCGGCGACGAACGGGATCCAGTGGCCGCGCGGCGTGAAATCGTACTCGAAGCCGACGCCCCAGTTGCTCTCGTTGTAGTCGCCCGGATCGAGGTGGATGGCCTTGCCGCTGAGGATCAGATGCAGCTCCCCGGCCTCCAGGGCCGGCACTGCCAGCAACAGCATGAACGTGATGAACCAGGACCGCATCGACCCGCTTCCCTTGCCCCCTTCCTGCTGTCATTGGCGTCCGCCCGGAAGACGGCTTGAGGCCTGCTCCGGCGCGACGGGAAATCAGGGGGTTGCGTCCCGCCTTGTCCACAACGACGGCATGACGACACCGGATCCGGGACCACGCCGGGGCATGCCATGAGCAGAGGTCCCGAACACGGCCAGCGCCGCCTAGGCGGCTGGATGATCGCGGCCATGTGGCTCCTGCTGCTGGGGCTGCTGACCCTGCTGTTCGACGGCCTGCTGGAGCGCTGGGCCAATCCCAATCCCGAACCGGCCGGGCGCGTGGCCGGCGGCGTGCGCGAGGTGGTGCTGCAGCGCAACCGTTACGGCCATTACGTGGCCACGGGCCGCATCAACGGGACCGAGGTGGTGTTCCTGCTCGACACCGGGGCCAGCGACGTGTCCGTGCCCGCCGGCCTCGCCCGGCGCCTGGGGCTGGAGCGCCTCGCCCCGGCCGTGTACCAGACCGCCCGCGGGCCCATGCGGGCCTGGCGCACGCGCATCGCGCGCCTGGAGCTGGGCCCCATCGCCCTCACCGACCTGCCCGCGTCCATCAACCCACACGCCGGCGACGAGGAGGTGCTGCTGGGCATGACCGCGCTCAAGCAGCTCGAGTTCTCCCAGCGCGGCGACACCCTGATCATCCGCCAGTACACCGCCCCTGATCCGCCGGTGCCCGCCGGCGGGAATTGATCGGGATCAACCGCAGGCATGGCGGCGGCCCCGCCCCCGGACCCGGGATGCTACATTGGTGCCGCCGCACCCTGCCGGCGACGGCGGGCGATTCCCTGCAGCCATCATGACCCGGGCCATGAACACCTCCATCGCCTCCGGTACGCGCGCCACCGACGAATATGCGCGCCGGGACCCGGCCGCCACCCTGGCCGAACTCCACACCGACGCCGAACACGGGCTGTCCGGCGACGAGGCCCGGCGCCGGCTGGAGCGGTACGGTTACAACGAGATCGCCGAACGCGAGGAACCCCTGTGGCACCGGATCTTCCGCCGCTTCTGGGGCCCCATCCCGTGGATGATCGAGGTGGCCGCCGTCCTCTCCGCCATCGTGCAGAAGTGGGAGGACTTCGTCATCATCGTCGTCATGCTGCTGGTGAACGCGGGCCTGGACTTCATGCAGGAACACCGCGCCCTCAACGCCCTCAAGGCGCTCAAGCAGCGCATGGCCCGCACCACCGTGGTGTTGCGCGACGGTGCCTTCCACACCCTGCCGGCACGCAAGCTGGTCCCCGGCGACATCATCAGGCTGCGCATCGGGGATCTGGTGCCTGCGGACGCGCAGCTCGTGCGCGGCAGTTACCTGCTGGTGGACCAGTCGGCGCTCACCGGCGAGTCGCTGCCGGTGAGCAAGAAGCCGGGAGAAGTGGCGTACGCCAACACCGTGGTCAAGCAGGGCGAGATGCTGGCAGTGGTGGTCAACACCGGGCGGGCCACCCGCTTCAGCTCGGTGGTCTCGCTGGTCGCCCGGGCCCAGCTCGAGGAGCGCAGCCATTTCCAGCAGATGGTGATCCAGATCGGCAACTTCCTGATCCTCGTCAGCCTGGCCCTCATTGCGCTCATCGTCCTGGTCGCCCTGTTCCGCCACGAGAGCTTCCTCGAGATCGCCCGCTTCGCGCTGGTGCTGGCGGTGGCCTCCATTCCCGTGGCCCTGCCCGCGGTCATGTCCGTGACCATGGCCGTGGGCGCCCTCAACCTGGCCCGCCGCCAGGCCATCGTCAGCCGGCTGGTGGCCATCGAGGAGCTGGCGGGTATCGATGTGTTCTGCTCCGACAAGACCGGCACCCTCACCCGCAACGAGATGCAGGTGGCCGATCCCGTGACCCTGGACGGCTTCAGCCAGCGCGATCTGTTCCTCGTCGCCGCCCTCGCCTCACGGGTGGAGAACCGCGATCCCATCGAGCTGGCCATCTTCCATTACATCGACGAGACACTGGGGCCGCTGGACCTGGAGGCGTACCGGCAGCAGGAGTTCATTCCCTTCGACCCGGTGCGCAAGCGCACCGAGGCGGCCGTCGAAGGCCCCGGTGGGCCGTTCACCGCTGTCAAGGGTGCGCCCCAGGTGCTCATGGAAATGGCCGACCTGGACGATGCCACCGCCCACCACCTGTCGGAGATGGTGGATCTGCTCGCCTCCAGGGGTTACCGCACCCTGGCCGTGGGCCGGCGGCACGGTGGCGGGCCGCTGGAGCTGCTGGGGCTCATCCCGCTGTACGATCCACCGCGCCCCGACTCCCACGAGGTCATTGCCCGCATGCGGGCCTACGGGGTCCGGGTCAAGATGGTCACCGGCGACAACGCCGCCATCGCGCGCGAGATCGGGCGCCTGCTGGGCCTGCCCGACCGGGTGCTGCGCTCGAAGCAGCTCACCGGCTCCGGCAGCCAGGAGCTGCTGGCCCTGGCCCGGGCCCTGACCGCCGCCATCTACGAGCGCCTCAAGGGGGAAGTGAGCCGCAAGGAGGCCGAGCGCTTCGCAGACCAGGTCATCGAGACCCTGACCGAACTCTATGACACCAGCCTGCTCGACCAGGAGTTCCTGCATACCCACGAGTCCGCCATCATCGAGATGATCGAGCAGGTGGACATCTTTGCCGAGGTGGTGCCCGAGGACAAGTACCGCATCGTGGACTCGCTGCAGAAGGCCGGCCACATGGTGGGCATGACCGGCGACGGCGTCAACGATGCGCCCGCGCTCAAGAAGGCCGACTGCGGCATCGCCGTCTCGGACGCCACCGACGCCGCCCGCGCCGCCGCCGACATCATCCTCACTGCACCCGGCCTGGGCGTGATCAACGAGGCCATCCAGCAGGCCCGCATCACCTTCGAGCGCATGAAGAGCTATGCCACCTTCCGCATCGCCGAGACCATCCGCATCATCCTGTTCATGACCCTGTCCATCGTCATCTTCGACTTCTACCCCATCACCGCCCTCATGATCATCCTGCTGGCGCTGCTCAACGACATCCCCATCCTGGCCATCGCCTACGACCGCCCCCGGGTTCATCCGGCGCCGGTGCGCTGGAACATGCCGGAGCTTCTGACCGTGTCCTCGGTGCTGGGCATCACCGGGGTCGTTTCATCGTTCGTGCTGTTCTTCCTGCTCCAGGACCACGGCTTTCCCGAGGAGATGATCCGCACCATCCTGTTCCTCAAGCTCATCGTGGCCGGACACATGACCCTGTACATCACCCGCGTGGATGGCTGGTTCTGGCAGCGGCCCTGGCCGTCGCCACTGCTGTTCTGGGCCACCTTCGGCACCGAGATCGCGGGCACCCTCGTGGCCGTGTACGGCTTCCTGGTCGCCCCCATCGGCTGGACCTACGCCCTGCTGGTGTGGGCCTACGCCCTGTTCTGGTTCCTGATCAATGACACAGTGAAGGTCATGCTCTACCGCATGCTCCGCCACCGTGGCCTGCTGCGCTGATACCGTCCATGCCCTCCCGCATCAGGAACGCACAGCTCGGCCTGGCCGAACTCATCGCCATCGGCGTGGGTGGCATGATCGGGGGCGGGATCTTCTCGGTCCTGGGCCTGGCGGTGGACCTGTCCGGCCACGCCGCGCCGCTGGCGTTCCTGCTGGGCAGCCTCATCGCCTTCAGCGTGGGCCACTGCTTCGTCCGCCTGGCCCTGACCTACCCGGGCGACGGCTCCAGCTTCACCTACCTGCGCCGGGCCTTTCCCCGCCGGCCGGGCCTGGCGGTGCTGGCCAACCGGGCCATCCTCCTGGGCTACGTGGGCACCCTGGCCCTGTACGCCTACACCTTCGGCGCCTACGGCGCCGACCTGCTGGGCGCGGCGGACGACGCCCGCGTGCGCATGGTGCTGTCGGTGCTGGTGCTGGCGTTCTTCCTCATCATCAACCTCAAGGGCGTGCGCTCCACCGGCCTGGCCGAGGACCTGGTGGTGTACAGCAAGATCGCCATCCTCGCGGTGTTCGCCGGCATCGGCCTGGCCAGCGTCGAGCCGGCCCGGATGCGCCCCGTGTTCGATCACGGCATCGCCGCCGTGTTCCTGGCCGGGGCGCTCATCTTCGTGGCCTATGAGGGCTTCCAGCTCATCACCAACGCCGTGGACGAGTCCCGCGACCCGCGGCGCGATCTGCCCCGGGGCATCTACGGCTCCATCGCCATCACCTCGGCCATCTACGTGACCCTGGCGGTGGTGGCGGTGGGGGTGCTGTCGCCGGACCAGATCCGCGGCGCAGAGGAGTACGCCCTGGCCGCGGTGGCCCAGCCGGTGCTGGGCAAGGCCGGCGTGGTGCTGGTGGATCTGGCGGCACTGCTGGCCACCTCGTCGGCCATCAACAGCACCCAGTTCGGCGCCGCGCGCATGATGGCGGACATGGCCGGGGCCGGGGCCATGCCCCGGCCCCTCGCCCGGCGCGCGCACAACGGCGTGCCCTGGGCCGCCACCCTGGCCATGACCGCGGGCGGGGTGGCCTTCACCCTCCTGGGCGGGCTGGCCACCATCGCCGCCTTCTCCAGCATGACCTTCCTGTGGGTGTTCCTGGGGGTGGCGGCGGCGGCCTGGCGCCTGCGGCACGAGACCGGCGCGCATCCGGCCGTCGTGTGGGCCGGCATCGCACTCATGCTGGCCACGGTGGGCCTGCTGGCGGCCTACCTGTGGCGGCACCAGCCCGACACGCTGCTCGCCATCGGCATCCTCTATGCCGGGCTGGCCCTGCTGGGCCTGCGCCGCCCACGTGCCTCAACCAAATACTATTGACAATCATTCTCATTTAGGTTTAGATGGGGCCCGCGATGGATGAACCAACCCCGGAGGGGCCCACCCCATGTACGTGTGCCTGTGCAAGGGAGTCACCTGCAGCCAGATCCGCGACTGCGCCCGCCGCGGCGAGGCCGCCAGCCTGCGCGACCTCAGCCGGGCCCTGGGCGTAGCCACCCAGTGCGGCAAGTGCGGCCGCTGCGCCCGCGAGCTGCTGGAGGCGGCGCGCGCCGGCGAGGCCGAATCCGGCGCCGCCCTGCAGTGCGCCTGACGCGCACCTGCCCTGCCCGGGGCGGCCCCGGCACGCTACAATCCAGCGAAACATCTTCCTGCCACCCCTTGCCCGGAGGAGTCTGCCCGTGAAAGGAGATCCCAAGGTCATCGAATATCTCAATCTCGCCCTCAAGAACGAGCTCACGGCCATCAACCAGTACTTCCTCCATGCACGCATGTACGAGAACTGGGGCCTGCACAGGCTCAACGAGCACGAGTACGAGGAATCCATCGACGAGATGAAGCACGCCGATGCCCTCGTCCGGCGCATCCTGTTCCTGGAGGGACTGCCCAACCTCCAGGACGTGGGCAAGCTGAAGGTGGGCGAGAACGTGGAGGAGATGCTGCGCTGCGACCTGGCGCTGGAGCTGGAGGCGGTGCCGCTGCTGCGCGAGGCCATCGCCCACTGCGAATCCTGTGGCGACTACGTCAGCCGGGAGCTGTTCGAGGACATCCTCGAGAGCGAGGAGAAGCACATCGACTGGCTGGAGACCCAGCTCGACCTCATCGGCAAGGTGGGCCTGGAGAACTACCTGCAGTCCATGATGTGAGTCGTCATACAGTCCACGCTCACAGACCTTCCTGCTGCCTTCCTGCATAACAAAAACGGGCCGGTGACAAGCAAGAACCACTTGTCACCGGCCCTTTTTCCGCCCCTTCCACGCTACCTTCTGTCAACGCATGCCGCAGCTCTCCAGGACATTCGTGTCAGGGGAAAAGAACGGTTCAACGAACAATCAATGGTTTCCCTGAATTACAACTGGCGCAGTGTACCCTTGCCGACATACGCCGCCAGCGACTTGGCGATGTTGTTGACTACGGTGGTAGTATCCGGCCCCTTGATTCTGCTGGTCGCACGCCACCACACGGCCTTGTCTCTGGCATAAAACAGCGCCACATTCACCTCGCTGACGACAACATGGCGCTTTTGCGGCCCGAAGATGGTCTGGACAATCGTGGGCTGCGAGACGACGACATAGTTGCCGAAGATGAAGCCGTCCACCTTCATCTTTTTCGCCAGCGTGGCGAGAAACTTCTGGGTTTGGCGGGTAAAGGCGGTCAACTGGCCGCTGCTGGTGTTGTAGTCCGCCTGCAGGTTCTTGTAGCCCCGGCCCAGCGCATACTTGTTGATTGTATCAAGCACCTCCTTCGGCGTGCGAATCTTCCACTGCGACTGCTTGGTCGACAGTTCGGCAGTCAGCGCCTGGGCGACATCCTGGGCGTACTTGGGATCATCATATCCCTGCATGCCTCCGATAACGCCAGCACCGGGAAACAGCGGAAACACCGCAATGGACCTGATTTTGTTGAAGTCCATATTGGGCGAAACATCGGCGCTGGAGGGCTTGAGGATTTTTTCCGACTGGTCCGAGCTCTTGGTCAGGCCTTCGAGGGCTTTGCAGCCGGCAAGGCTGATCAGGGCCAGTGAAACCAGAAAGCTGTAGAAAATGCGTTTTTTGATATACATTTAATGACTCCTTTGTATTTTCTAGATTCGAAGGTAAAGCCTGCCAGCCCGCAGCCTACCCGGCAGAAACCTGTCACTACCTGTCGCGTTCTCTACAGAAGTTTGGCGCTACACGAATTGGCAACCATTTAACATGTTTCTGGAGGCCTTGCAATTCATAAACAATTATTAGAATGTTCTTCATAAACAATTATTAGAATGCTCTAACATATGATGAACCTTTAACCACTCCACGGTTTTCCTTGCATGCCACGACAGGCCATCGCAAGGAATAATGCCCCCTGGATCCGGCAAGCCATGAGGGGCCCGTGCCGACTATAGAACCAATGGAATCGAAAGAGAAGGTGGCAAACGAGAATCGTTTGTCACCAGCCCCTTCTTGAGCCCGGAGGAAAGACTGGTCGGGGCGAGAGGATTTGAACCTCCGACCACCGCAACCCCATTGCGGTGCGCTACCAGACTGCGCTACGCCCCGATGTAATCAGGCGGGAACACCCCGCGGCGCGGAGCGGCCGCTATGATACCGCGGCCGGCGGCCGGGGAAAAGGCGCCGGGTCAGGGCTGGAGCAGGCGCAGCAGCTCCTCGAGTTCGGCCCGCAGCTCGCGCAGGGTGCGGGGGTCGATGCCCTTGCCGTTGCCCTTGCCATTGGCCTGCTCGGCGAGCTGCAGGCGGGCGCCGCCGATGGTGTAGCCCTGCTCGTAGAGCAGGCTGCGGATCTGGCGGATCATGATCACGTCCTGGCGCTGGTAGTAGCGGCGGTTGCCGCGGCGCTTCACCGGCTTGAGCTGGGGAAACTCCTGTTCCCAGTAGCGCAGCACGTGCGGCTTCACGTCGCACAGCTCGCTCACCTCGCCGATGGTGAAATAGCGTTTGCTCGGGATGGGGGGCAGTTCGTTATTGTTGGACGGTTCGAGCATAGGCCTCGACGCGTGCTTTTAGTTTTTGCCCGGGGCGGAAGGTCACCACCCGGCGGGCGGTGATGGGAATTTCCTCACCAGTTTTGGGGTTTCTCCCCGGGCGTTCTTTCTTGTCGCGAAGGTCGAAATTGCCGAAACCCGACAGTTTCACCTGGTGGCCGTTTTCCAGGGCGGTGCGGATTTCCTCGAAGAACATCTCCACCAGTTCCTTGGCCTCCCGCTTGTTGAGGCCCAGCTCCTCGAACAGACGCTCTGCCATGTCCGCCTTGGTCAACGCCATAGCTACTCTCTCAGTGTCGCCCCAAGTTGCCTCTCCAGTGCCCCCAGGATCCGGCTGACGGCAGCCTCCACATCTGTATCCGTAAGAGTGCGCGAAAGATCCTGCAAGGTCAAGCCCAGGGCCAGACTTTTTCTACCAGAATCAATACCTTCGCCCCGGTAGACATCGAAAACCTCGATTTCGGTGAGGATCGGCGGGGCCGCCTCGCGGATGCACCGCTGTATATCGGCCGCCGCCACGGTTTCATCAACCACGATGGCGATGTCGCGGCGGATGGCCGGAAACCGCGACAGGGGCGCAAACCGCGGCAGCCGCCCGGCGGCCAGGGCTGCGGCGTCCAGCTCGAACAGGTACACCGCCCGGGGCAGGTCCAGGGCCCGCTCCAGGCGGGGATGGAGCCGCCCCACCCAGCCCATGGGCCGCCCCTCGTGCAGGACCCGCGCCGACTGGCCCGGATGCAGGGCCGGATGGGCCGCGGCCTCGAAGGCGAAGGCCGACGGCCGGCCGGTCAGGGCCAGCAGGGCCTCCACGTCGCCCTTGAGGTCGAAGAAATCCAGCGCCTCCCGGGGGCCGTCCCAGCGGCGCGGCTCCCGGACCCCCGCGGCCACCCCGGCCAGGGAGGGTTCCTGAATTATTTCAGTATCTTGCCGAGTGAACTTGAGACCGTACTCGAATAAGCTTAGCTGTTCCTGCTGGCGGTGCAAGTTGTACTGCACCGCCTTGAGCAGCCCGGGCCAGAGGCTGGTGCGCATGACCGCCATGTCCGCCGCCAGGGGGTTGGCCAGGGCCACCGCCGGGGTCTCCGGATCCAGCATGCGCTGCAGCTCCGGGTCCACGAAGGAGTAGGTGATGGCCTCGTACCAGCCCCGGTCCGCCAGCAGGGTGCGCCAGCGGGCCGGTGCCACCCGGGCCTCGGGCCGCGGTCCCATGGCCAGCTCCGCCCTGGGCCGGGTGGCGGGGACCTCGCCGTAGCCCCAGATGCGGGCCACTTCCTCCACCAGGTCCGCCTCCAGGCCGACGTCGAAGCGGAACGCCGGCGGCACCACCTCCCACGCCCGATCGCCGCCCGTGACCTGCATCCCCAGCCGGGTGAGGATGTCCTCCACGTGGGCATCGGGCACCTCGCAGCCCAGCAGGCGGGCGATGCGTTCCCGGCGCAGGGTGATGGCCGGACGCGGCGGCAGATGCTCGGGCCGGGTCTCCACCACCAGCGGCCCGGGCCGCCCGCCGGCGATGTCCACCAGCAGCGCGGTGGCCCGCTCCATGGCCCGTTCCTGGAGATCGGGCGCGACCCCGCGCTCGAAACGGTGGGAGGAATCGGTGTGGAGGCCGAAGGCCCGGGCCCGGCCGGCCACGGCCTCCGGGGTGAAGAAGGCGCTTTCGAGAAAGATGTCGGTGGTCGCCCCGCCCACGGCGGTGGCCTCGCCGCCCATGATCCCGGCCAGGGCCACCGGCCCCGAGTCGTCGGCGATGACCAGGGTGCCCTCCCCCGGCTCCACCTCCTGGCCGTCCAGCAGGGCCAGCTTCTCGCCGGGGCGGCCCATGCGCACGGTGATGCCGCCGGCGAGCCGCCCCAGGTCGAAGGCGTGCATGGGCTGGCCCAGCTCCAGCATGACGTAGTTGGTCACGTCCACCAGCGGGCCCAGGCTGCGCACCCCCGCCCGGCGCAGGCGCTCGGCCATCCACAGGGGGGTGCGCGCGGCGGGATCCACGCCCCGGACCACGCGGCCCACGTAGCGGGGACAGGCGGCCGGCGCCTCCAGCCGCACCGGCAGGGTGTCTTCCACCTGGGGCGCCACCGGCGCCTCCGGCGGCGGATTGAGGGCCATGCGGTTGATGACCGCCACCTCGCGCGCCACCCCCTCCATGCCCAGGCAGTCGCCCCGGTTGGGCGTCAGGCCCAGTTCCAGTACATGGTCGTCGAGCCCCAGGTACGCCCGCAGATCGGCGCCCACGGGCGCATCCGGGTCCAGGGCCATGAGGCCCTCCGCCTCCTCGGCCAGGCCCAGCTCGCGGGCCGAGCACAGCATGCCGGCCGAGGCCACGCCGCGCAGCTTGGTCTTTTTGATCTTGGTCCCGTCGGGCAACACCGCGCCCACGGTGGCGCAGGGTACCTTCATGCCGGGGGCCACGTTGGGGGCACCGCAGACGATCTCCACCGGGGCCCCGCCGCCGGTGTTCACCTGGCACACCCGCAGGCGGTCGGCGTCGGGATGCGGCGCCACGGCCAGCACCTCGGCCACCACCACGCCGGTGAATGCCGGCGCCGCGGGCTCCACCGCCTCCACCTCCAACCCGGCCATGGTGAGCTGGCGGGCCAGCCCGGCGGTGTCCACCGGTGGGTCCACCCATTCACGCAGCCATTGTTCGCTGACCTTCATGAAGTGTGCTCTACCGATGCCCAGCCAGGCCCGCGACCCTCCGCCAGAGACCATCCCGGGTGACG
>Ga0256830_1000560_pt1 | contig 29075 bp, 25 predicted proteins | sample 128326metaG_FD_190537 | JGI IMG/M metagenome (GOLD analysis project Ga0256830, IMG submission 190537) | Hydrothermal vent microbial communities from Lau Basin, Pacific Ocean - 128-326 | ecosystem: Environmental > Aquatic > Marine > Hydrothermal vents | place: Pacific Ocean: Lau Basin | collected... | reverse complement strand
GCCGCGAGCAGAGCTGCGGCGCGGAGGCACGCTTGCGTGCCGAGGGGCCGTCTGCTCGAGCTCGCTGTTCAACGGCGCGCATCAGCGCGGCCGGAGGACAGCGAGCTGAATTCGGAAAAGCTCGCGGCCACGTTCCCCAGGCGCGCAGCGTCCGGGGAACATTCTCTTTTAAGTTTATTCCATGGTTACATAAAAGCCTACCATGAAGTGCGGAGGCTGTCAAGCAGAAATAGAAAAAAACCAGAGATTTTGGATGAATTTGCATATAATCGTCCAGTAGTTTCACTGTTACCATGGAATACTTGTAATACAAAAAAACGGCATATCGAGGGTGAACCGAGCGCAGAGGCATGCGGTCAATGCTGCGGCGGCAGAAGATGGGCTGGGGTTGGACCATGCATGAATCAGCGTGCAGGCTTATCCTGACGGCTGGTTCCCCTGCAAGCTCACAATTGGACATGTCGTGAGGGTGTCTTTGCAGTCACCGCTCCTGCACAACCCCATGATCCCCTGGTGACAGAGGGCGAAGTCGTACTTCAGCGGGTCTTCCGGGTCGAGCGCCTTGAGGGCCTCCGTGATCTCGACCGCCGTCTTCCAGTCGTTGCTCCTCCTGCCGGTGAGGCCGAGGCAGCGGCTGATCCTTGCAATGTGCGTATCGAGGGGGATGACGAGCCGGTTCGCAGGAATCCCCTTCCAGATGCCGAAATCAATATCCCTGCTCCTCACCATCCACCTCAGGAACAGGTTCATCCTCTTGCAGGAACTCCCCTTCTCAGGGGAGGGGAAAAACTGTTTAAACCCTGAAGGGTTTATATCCCGACCGTACACCGGGGTTTTATTTATAGACAAAACATGCCTGACCACACCTGAAATTGCAGTTGAAACAGCCCGGCCGTCGTATGACTCAAGAAAAGCCTCTTCAATGGAGCCATACCTTCCGAGTATGGCTGAGAGTGCATAAATCAGGCAGACTATATCCTCTGTATTGTTGAACCTGTATTTTATGCCATCAAAGCGGCGGGCATCTTTTTCGGGGTCAAAGTCGGCGATAAAGACAGCAGGGTTTTTCCCCATGGGTGCCAGTATCGCGTCGATCACCGGAGCAAAGAGGGTCACCTTACCGTAGGCGAGGGCCGAGGCGATAAAGCCGGTTGCCTCGATGTCCCTCTCCTCCTTGTAGCGGTGCGGAAACCTCACAGGGTCATGAAGGAGCCTCTCGCTGAAGTCATAGGTACGGTACAAGTCCTCGAGAACGTCTCTAAGCCCCCGGCAGCCCAAAGATTATCTCCCGCTGGTCGAGGTCCACCCTGTCGACCCTGACCGTGATCTCGTCACCTATGGAGAACCTCTTCTTCTTCCGCCTGCCGACGAGCTGGAGGTTCCTCTCGTCGTAGACGTAGTAGTCGTCGGTCAGGTAGGATACGTGGAGAAAGCCGTCCACGTAGAAGTCCTTGAGCCTCACCTTTATACCCTGGGGGGTGACGCCGACTATCCTCGCCTTGAACTCCTCGCCGACCTTCGACTTCATGAACCACGCACGCATGGCGGCAACCACCGCCCTCTCGGCATCGTCGGCGAGCCTCTCCATCCTGGAGCAGTGAAAGGCGATGCCGGGAAGCGTCTCTTCAAGCTCCTTGGCCCGCTCCTCCCGCATCTTCCTCCTTCCGAGCACCTCTCTGAGGATCCTGTGGACCACGAGGTCCGAATACCGCCTTATGGGTGACGTGAAGTGGGTATAGCACTCGGATGCAAGCCCGAAGTGACCGACGTTCTGTACGGAGTATCTCGCCTGCTTGAGCGCGCGCAGGACAATGTAGTTGACGACGTCCTCCTCGGGCCTTCCCCTCACCCTGTCGAGTATGTAGGGCAGGTCCTTTACGCTCAGATGCCTCCTCCTTATGTTGGTCACGGCCTTGACCACCTTCAGGATGTCTTCCATCTTGCTCTGGTCCGGGGGCTCGTGTATCCTGTAGATCGAGGGTATGCCCTTGCGGTAGAGGCTCTCTGCAACAGCCTCGTTTGCAGCGATCATGAACTCCTCGATGATCATGTGGGCGAAGTTCCTCTCCGCCACGACGATGTCTTCGGGATTTCCCCTTATGTCGAGCAGGACCTCGGGTTCCGGGAGGTCGAAGTCGAGGCTTCCGCGCTTGAGCCGCCGCTCTCTCATGACTCCGCACAGCTCGCCCATGAGCTCGAACTCCCTGAGGAGTCGGCCGTACCGCCGTCTCAGCGCGGCGTCACCGTCGACGAGTATCTGTTTAACCTGCGTATAGGTCATCCTCTCGTCACTGCGGATGACGCTCGGGTAGAACCTCTGCCTGATCCGCTCCCCTTCGCGCGTGAAGTCCATCTCAACGGTGAAGGCGAGCCTCGGCACCTTGGGCTTGAGGCTGCAGACGTCCTCGGAAAGCTTCTTCGGGAGCATGGGGACGACCCTGTCAGGGAGGTAGACGCTCGTCGCCCTCCTTCTCGCCTCCCTGTCGATGGCGCTCTCCCAGGGCACGTAATAGCCGACGTCTGCTATGTGCACGTAGAGGGTATAGCCGAACTTTCTGAGTTTGATCGATATGGCATCGTCGAAGTCCTTCGCCCTCTCACCGTCTATGGTGACGGTGGGCAGCCTCTGGAGGTCCCTCCTGCGCTCCGGTCTGTCGGCCGGAATCTCTGCGCTCAGTCCCCTCGACTCCCTTGCAACGTCGGCTGGAAACTTCCTCGGCAGGTTGAACTCGTCGATTATCGACTCGACCTCCTCTGCGGGAACCTCGGGCTTCTTCAGTATCTTGACGACCCTTCCCGAGGGGGGCCGCTTGTCGGTGGGATAGCTGAGTATCTCCACGACGACCATGTCGCCGTTTCGGGCGTTCCTCCGGTCTTTCGGCGCGACATATATGTCGAACGGCATGTCCCTCCTCTTGGGCCGGACGAACGACGTCCCCTTGGAGATCTCAATGGTCCCGACCAGCCTCGTCTGGGCGCGCTCGATTATCCTGAGAATCCTTCCGTCCCTCTTCCTCGGATTCTCGATCCGCACGATCACCCTGTCGCCGGCCATCGCCCCGAGCGTAGCCTTTGAAGGCACGAACACGTCCCGCTGTCCGGGGTCCTCGGGGATGACGAAACCGTAGCCGTCCCTGTGCGCCTCGAAGTAGCCCCTCACAAGGCTCATCTCCTCGGGTGTCCCGTACCTGCCCTTGCGGGTCATTATGAGCTCGCCGCTCCTGACCGCGCTCCGGAGTATCTTCTTGAGGAGCCTCGACTCCTTGGGGGTGAGCTTCATCTGGGCGGCGGCCTCCTTGAAGCTCATGGGGCGGCTGCAGGTGCTGAAGAACTTGAGGACTCTCTCCCTGTTTATCATGACGCCGCGGTCTCCCCGTGGATCATCATCACTCCGCCTTCGGCCGCCGTCATACGCAGCCCATCAGGTCTTCGATGTCGGCACTGCTGCCGAGGAAGAGGGGGACCCTCTGGTGGAGCGATTCGGGCTTGACCTTCAGTATGTCTTCCTTTCCGGTCGTCGCCTTGCCGCCTGCGTGCTCTATGAGAAAGGCCATCGGGGAGGCCTCGTAGAGCAGCCTCAGCTTGCCGCTCTTGTTCTTGCTGTCCGCGGGATAGGCGAAGACTCCGCCCTTTATCAGGGTCCTGTGCACGTCGGCGACCATGGAGCCTATGTACCTCGCCGTGTATCCCTTCTGCTTGAGGGAATCTATGTATCTCCTCAGGCCGTCCTCCCATCCGGGATAGTTGGACTCGTTTATGGAGTACGTCTTGCCCCGCTCGGGAAGCCTCATGTTCGGATGAGAGAGGAGGAAGAGTCCCACAGCAGGGTCGAGGGTGAAACCGTTCACCCCGTTTCCGGTGGAGTAGACCATCATGGTGGAAGAACCGTAGACTATGTAGCCTGCCGCAACCTGCTTGTATCCCTCCTGGAAGAAGTCCTCGACCGTCCCGCTGACCTTCTTGTGGATCGAGAATATCGTCCCTATGTTGACGTTCACGTCGATGTTGGATGAGCCGTCCAGGGGATCGAAGGCTATTATGTACTTGCCGTCCCTGCCCTTCTCCGGGAATATGGCGTCGTCGAGCTCCTCGGAGGCGAGGGCGTAGAACTGCCCGCTGTCGGCGAGGTGGCGGATCATCATGTTGTTCGACATCTCGTCCAGTTTCTGCACCTCTTCCCCCTGGACGTTCACCTTTCCCGCCTTTCCGAGTATGTTGGCCAGCCCAGCCATGCGTACATGCGAGGCGATTATCTTCGTGGCCGACTCGATAGCCGTAAGGGCGAGAGACAACGAACCCGTGGCGTAAGAGTACCTCCGTTCCTCCTCGAGGATAAACCTGTTCAGATCCATCCCTAACTGTCCCATAGCTCCTCCTTCAGAATCGTTGATTGTAGTTGACTTTCATCGTCGTCGCCATGCAGGTGTTTGTCAAGGTGGAGCCGGGGGGGGGACTCGAACCCCTGACCTGCTGATTACGAATCAGCTGCTCTACCAGCTGAGCTACCCCGGCTGATCAGCAAACGTGCGTCGAGTGGGCGGTTTATGTGGTCGTCGGGTACCCAAGGAGACGTGATACGGCCCTCCTTCCTCCCGTCATAATTCATGCTGGAGGCCGGCATTCACTATAGGAACCGCCCGGTTTCGGTTATAATTATACAACAAACCGCATCTATTTTGCCGCCCTTAAATGTTAAAATACAACCGGCTCGATTCAACGAGCGCATCCACGGCCGATAAATGCCAGACTGGAAAGACAACATATACTTCACACTGGTAGCCCCCAGGGAGTCCGGCAACATAGGGGCCGCAGCGAGGGCCATCAAGAATACGGGGTTTTCAAACCTCGAGCTCGTCAACCCGCCAGCAAACCATACCCGGGGGCACGATCTCTGGCTCGCGTGTCACGCCACGGACGTGTTGAAGGAGGCTGCGGTCTTCGACTCCGTCGACGAAGCGCTCAGGGGAAAGGCCGTCGTAGTCGGCACATCGAGAAGGATTGGCAAGAAGCGGGGATTGTTCCTGAGCCTCAAGGAGGGGGCCGCGGAGATCGTGAAGGCTGCCGGGAGAAACAGGGTCGCCATACTCTTCGGCAGGGAGGACAGGGGGCTCACCAACGAGGAGGTGGAGCGCTGCGGGTTCCTCGTCTACATACCGACCGCTGCAGAGGCGCCATCGCTGAACCTTGCACAGGCGGTTCTCCTCGTGGCATACGAGCTTGCATGCCAGAGGCTCGAGACCGAAAGCCCGAGGTTCGTCCCCTACGAAGAGATGCAACCGCTCTTCGAACACATCAGGAAGACCCTCAGGCTGCTCGGCTACATACCGAGGGGCGACAGGAACCTCGAAGAGCGGATAATGCGAAACCTGAGACACCTGTTCGGCCGCTCGGGGCTCACGCCCTGGGAGGCCGGCATGATCCACGGCATATGCAGCCGGGTGGAGCGTGTGATCGCGGAAGGCGGAAGGCCGGGAGCAAATACCGGCGGATTTGATGTAAAATAAGTCGGCCGGTCGCATACCGCGTGCCAGAACGTATTGAAAGGAGGTTTGCCGTCATGTTGATAAGGGGCAGGACGTGGAGGTTTGGATCAGACATAGACACCGATGCCATCATACCTGCACGCTATCTGAACACGTCGGACCCGGTCGAGCTCGCAAAACACGTCATGGAGGACGCAGACCCCGAGTTCCCGGGCAAGGTGAAGTCCGGCGACATCATAGTCGCTGACAAGAACTTCGGCTGCGGCTCGTCACGCGAGCACGCACCGATCGCCATCAAGGCGGCCGGCATACAGGCGGTGGTGGCGAAGAGCTTTGCGCGCATATTCTACCGGAACGCCTTCAACATAGGGCTCCCGATATTCGAGTCGCCGGAGGCATCGGAGAAGATACAGGAGGGCGACGAGATAGAGATTGATGCAGACTCGGGGCTCATAAGAAACCTCACCAGGAACGAAGAGTACCGGGCGAGACCCATCCCGCCGTTCATGCAGGAACTCATCAAGGCAGGAGGACTGGTGGAGTGGACGCGCAGAAAGATAGAGACAGCGTGACACGAGGGGACTCCTTCCTCACCGACTACGACCTCTACCTCTTCGGAGAGGGAAACCACCTAAGGATATACGAAAAGCTCGGCGCCCACGTCGTCGAGATCAACGGCAGAAAGGGTGTTCACTTCGCGCTCTGGGCCCCCAACGCCAAGGAGGTCAGCGTCATCGGCTCCTTCAACAACTGGGACCCCACGGCCGACAGGCTCTCGCCGCCCGGCCCCTCCGGGGTCTGGACGCTCTTCGTCCCCGGCATCGGCGAGGGTGAACTGTACAAGTATCACATCAAGTCCAGGATTAACGGCGTCATCAGGATAAAGAGCGACCCCTACGCCTTCTACTCAGAGGTGAGGCCCAAGACCGCAAGCATCGTCTACGACATCAACCGCTACAGGTGGAACGACGGCGAGTGGCTCGAGGCGAGGAGCCGGACCGACTACCTGCAGAGGCCCCTGAACATATACGAGGTGCACCTCGGCTCCTGGAGGCGCAAGCCCGACGGCGGCTTTCTCACGTACCGGGAGCTTGCCGCCGAGCTGATACCCTACGTGAAGGACCTCGGCTATACCCACATCGAGCTGCTCCCGGTCACCGAGCACCCGCTCGATGCATCCTGGGGCTACCAGACCACCGGGTATTTCGCCCCAACGAGCAGGTTCGGCACGCCGGAGGACTTCATGTACTTCGTCGACACGTGTCACCAGGCTGGCATAGGCGTTATACTCGACTGGGTACCGGGGCACTTCCCGAGGGACGACCATGCCCTGAGGTTCTTCGACGGCACCTGTCTCTATGAATACGAAGACCCGCGCAAGGGAGAGCACAGGGAATGGGGCACGCTCATCTTCAACTACGGCAGGCACGAGGTCGCCAACTTCCTCAAGGCATCCGCCTACTTCTGGCTCGACAGGTACCACATCGACGGCCTGAGGGTCGATGCCGTGGCATCGATGCTCTACCTCGACTACTCGCGACGCGACGGCGAATGGGTCCCCAACATATACGGCGGCAACGAGAACCTCGAGGCCATAGACTTCCTGAAGAAGTTCAACGAGGTCGTGCACCTGCACTTTCCCGGTGTCATAACCATCGCCGAGGAGTCCACGGCGTGGCCTGGAGTGTCGAGGCCGACATACCTCGGAGGACTCGGGTTCACGATGAAGTGGAACATGGGCTGGATGCACGACACGCTCGAGTACTTCTCCAAGGACCCGGTCTTCAGGAAGTACCACCACGGCAACCTGACGTTCGGGCTCATCTACGCCTTCTCCGAGAACTTCGTGCTCCCGCTCTCCCACGACGAGGTCGTCTACGGGAAGAGGGCGCTCCTGGACAAGATGCCCGGAGACGTGTGGCAGAAGTTCGCGAACCTCCGCACGCTCTACGGCTTCATGTACGGGCATCCCGGCAAGAAACTCCTCTTCATGGGAGGAGAGTTCGGCCAGTGGTGGGAGTGGAACCACGACTCGGAGCTGCAGTGGAACCTCCTCGACGAAGGGGACTACCACAGGGGTCTCATGCGGTTCGTCAGGGACCTCAACCTCCTCTACACCACGGAGCCCCCGCTCTACGAGGTCGATTTCAGGCAGGAGGGATTCGAGTGGATCGACTTCTCAGACGCTGAACAGAGCGTGCTGTCCTTCATCCGGAGGGCTGCAGACCCCGAGGACTTCCTCGTCTTCGTCTGCAACTTCACGCCGGTGCCGCGCTACAGGTATCTGGTCGGCGTGCCCGAGCCCGGGTACTACAGGGAGATACTGAACAGTGACTCCGCAATATACGGCGGCTCGGACGTCGGCAACCTCGGCGGGGTCGAGGCGGTGGACGATACGGTGCACGGCCGCCCCTACTCGCTGGAGGTCACCCTCCCGCCACTCGGGGTCATAGTGTTCAAACCCGAAAAGAAGGCCTCCACAGAGGGACCGGACACCGAACGGGAATCCATGGACTGCGAAAGGGACAACCCCGGGGGGCGTCTCGGCAATGGTGCCGCAGTGCGCGCGGAGCGCCGGTCTCTCAGAAGGTGACCGCCTCACCGGGCCGAAATCGCCTCCTCGGTCAGACGTGCCGCTGTCTCGAATATGGCGTCTTTCTCCTCGATGGTCCTCGCCTCTATGTAGAACCTCACCTTCGGCTCTGTGCCCGAGGGCCTGATCATAAGCCAGGAGCCGTCCTCGAGCACTATCTTCGTGCCGTCGACGGTTATCAGGTCCCTGACCTTCATCGGCCTGCCTCCGATCTGTATCGTACTGCCCGGCGGGTATCTCTCGCTGATTACCTCAAGCTTCCTCTTCAGGGGCTCACCCACGAGGGAACGGTCCACCTCGATCCCGGAACGGTCGGGATAGTAACGGCCGTACTCGTCCATGAGTTCCTCGAGGTACTCGCCGAGGTTCTTTCCAGTGGTCGCGATCATCTCGATCGCGAGCAGGAGGGCGAAGAGGGCGTCCTTCTCGAGTGTATGGTTGTAGCCCGAGATACCGTCGGACTCCTCGAAGGCTACGATCGCCCGCTCGGGCGCACCGGGCAGCAGGTAGGGGCGGAAGTTCTTGAACCCGACCTTCGTCTCGCGCACCGTGACACCGTGCCTCTCGGCAATCGCGTTGACGAAGTTGCTCGTCCCCACGGACTTGACGGCGACACCCTCGATCCCCTTGTGGACGTGCAGGAAGTGGAGGGCCATGGCGCCGAAATAGTTCATCGGTATCTGCATCGTATGGTCGGCGAACCTGATCCTGTCGCCGTCGGGATCCATGATCACGCCGAGCCTGAAGCGTGCACTGCTTGAGCCGAGGACCCGCTCGACACCCTCCATGTTGCGTGCCGACGGCTCCGGAGCCACCCCGCCGAAGAGGAAGTCGTCTTCGGTCCTGAGCAGGACGAGCTTACCGCGCGCCTTTGCCTCACCGCCCAGCAGCCTCTCGGGCCGCCCACGGGTGGCGCCGTGGACGTGATCGACCGCAACGATGCAGTCGCCCCCGGCGACGAAATCCCTGATCCTCTCGAGATCCAGCGTGCCGCGGCTCCTCACATACTTGATGTAGAGACCGGTGGTATCCACCGCCTCGTAATCTATACCCTCGGCACTGCCTCCGGCGGCCTCGACCCCGCCTTTCTGCATCAGTGCGTTCGCCTCGGCCTGGATCACGTCCGTTATCTCCGAGCCGGCCGGACCGCCGTCCGAGGGGTTGAACTTGAGGCCGGAGTAGTTGGCCGGGTTGTGAGAGGGTGTGATGTTGATGGAGCAGGCCGCGTTGCGCATGACTATCGAGGCGGAAATCTCCGGCGTGGTCGTCTCGCCTGCGTAGTACACGCTCATCCCCTCCGAGGCGAGCATCCCCATGACCTCCCGTGCAAACTCCGGCCCGAGGAAACGGTTGTCGTGCCCAACGATCACGCCCCTCTGCCGGACGTCTCCGAAGTCCCTGATGCCCAGGGCCTCCCTCAGGCCCGGGTCGTCCGTCTTGAGTGTCTCGATGATCGCCCGGGTGACCACCCTGATGTTGTGAAAAGTGAAGTCCGTCCCGATCTCCCCTCTCCAGCCCGACGTGCCGAACACGATCCGGGCGGGTGCATCGTTCTCGCGTGCAAACCTCTCTATCTCCGGCAGGAGATCCGCTTTCAGGTCCTTCTGAATCGTCTTCCAGCAATCCTCGGCGCTCTTCACCCCCATTCTCGTCCTCCTTCAAAGTTTGAAATGGTTTATGATATTATACATGAGTTTTCATCTTCCGTTCAGCCGTGAATCAAGACGAAGGGAGTTCTGAAACCATGTCGAATTCTTACAGCATCGCCGTCATTGCAGGTGACGGAACAGGCCCTGAGGTGGTCAGGGAAGGAATAAAGGTCCTCGAGTCGGCGGCGGAGAGGTTCGGCTTCAAGCTCGACTTCACCCGCTACGACCTTGGCGGAGACAGGTACCTGAGAACCGGCGAGACGCTTCCCGACGGCGTCATCGAAGAACTCAGGAAGCACGACGCCATATATCTCGGGGCCATCGGACACCCGGACGTAAAGCCGGGAATCCTCGAGAGGGGCATACTGCTGAGACTCCGGTTCGAGCTCGACCAGTACATAAACCTCAGGCCTATAAAGCTCTACCCCGGCGTCGACTGTCCCCTCAAGGACAAGGGGCCGGAGCACATAGACTTCGTGGTGGTCAGAGAGAACACGGAAGGCCTGTACGTGGGCGGCGGGGCCTTCCTGAGGAGGGGTACTCCGAACGAGGTCGCGATCCAGGAATCGGTCAACACCAGGCTCGGTGCGGAAAGGTGCATAAGGTATGCGCTGAACTACTGCAGGAAGCGGAACAAGGCCAAGAAGCTCACGCTCTGCGGGAAGACCAACGTCCTCACCTTCGCGTGGGACCTCTGGCAGAGGACGTTCGACGAGGTGGCGGGCGAGTATCCGGACATAGAGACGGATTACGCCCACGTGGATGCGATAACGATGTGGTTCGTGAAGAACCCGGAGTGGTTCGACGTGATCGTGACGGACAACATGTTCGGAGACATCATAACAGACCTCGGCGCCATGATACAGGGCGGAATGGGGATAGCCGCCGGAGGCAACATCAACCCCGAAGGCGTCAGCATGTTCGAACCCATCGGTGGCTCAGCACCGAAGTACACGGGCAAGAACGTGATAAACCCCCTCGCCGCAATATGCGCAGGCGGCATGATGCTCGAGCACCTCGGCGAGGATGCCGCGGCCGCCATGGTGGAGAAGGCGGTGATGGAGGTGACCGGCAAGCACATAAAGAGCCTCGCCGCAGGGAGGATGGGCATGAGTACTTCCGAGGTGGGCGACCTCGTTGCAGACTACGTGGGGCGACTATAGCAGGACGATACGCCGTGGGGTCAGGGGCATGTTCGTGAGCCCTCTCGACCGGCCGGCGATGACGATGACCCCAAGCAGGACACTTGAAAAATCAAAGACAGAGGAGCAGTGAAGATGCTTGAAAAGAAAGAGAAATACAGGGTGGCCGTTGTGGGTGCGACCGGAGCGGTCGGAGAAGAGATGATATCCATCCTCGACGAGAGGAAGTTCCCTGTCGAGGAACTGCTGCCGTTCGCATCGGAGAGGTCCGCGGGCAAGCGGATAGATTTCAGGGGCAGGTCCATCGTGGTGAACACCCTCAAGGAGGACTCCTTCGAGGGGGTCGACATCGCCCTCTTCTCGGCAGGCGGGGAGAGGTCGAAGAGATGGGCGCCGGTGGCGGCACGCTCGGGCTGCGTGGTGATCGACAACTCGTCCGCTTGGCGGATGGACCCGGAGGTGCCTCTCGTGGTCCCCGAGGTCAACCCCGGCGACATCGAGCGTCACAAGGGCATAATCGCAAACCCTAACTGTTCGACCATACAGATGGTGGTGGCGCTCAAGCCGATCCACGACGCCGCGAGGATAAAGAGGGTGGTGGTCACGACTTTCCAGTCGGTCTCGGGAACGGGCAAGAAGGCTATGGACGAGCTGCTCAGGCAGACAACGGACATGCTCAGCTTCAAGCCCGTGGAGTGCAAGGTCTATCCGCACCAGATAGCCTTCAACGTGCTGCCCCACATCGACTCGTTCCTCGACAACGGCTACACCAAGGAAGAGATGAAGATGGTCAACGAGACCAGAAAGATACTCGGCGACGACTCCATAAGGGTGACGGCCACGACCGTGAGGGTCCCCGTCTTCAGGTGTCACTCCGAGAGCGTCAACGTGGAGACCGAGAAGAAGCTCACCGCCAACGACGTCAGGGCTATGCTTGCAGCCTTCCCGGGCATCGTGGTCTTCGATGCGCCCGAGAAGGACGTCTACCCTATGCCCGTCGAGCTCGCCGGCAAGGACGAGGTCTACGTCGGCAGGGTGAGGGAGGACGAGTCGGTCGAAAACGGCATAAACATGTGGATCGTTGCCGACAACCTCAGGAAAGGAGCCGCCCTGAACGCCGTTCAGATCGCCGAGAGACTGATCGGTTAAGCACAGCACATCACGCCGGCCCGCCCGGCGTGATGAAAATGCTTGTACACTCTCCGGTTTTATGTTAAAATTAGTTCATGGCTGACGACAGGGAAATACTTCCCCTTGACGCCCGATTGCTCAGTGAGGCCATCTTCGAATTAAACGTCTCGCGCCGTAACGTAAACATCTATCCCCCCGGTCATCCCTCGGTCGAGAAGTCGCTGGACAAGGCCTTCGACAGCCTCGAACGGCTCTTCGAGGTGAGACCCGCGATAACCTTCGCCGTTGCAAAAGACACCATCATGATCGACGACAGCACTCTCGACAAGAAGAATACCGCCTTCAGGGAGTTCGCCCTCCACATAAGCGGAATGAACATCGCCTCCGTCACATTACGGGCCGGCCTGACGAGGGATGAACTCTACAAGTTTCTCAGCTTCCTCTCCGTGGACACGAAGGAACTGACACCAGAGGCGCTCCAGGAGATACTCGACGGGTATGGCCTGCTCCACATCGATGTAGGCTTCATAGACTACGACGCCTTCTCTTTCGGTGAAGGCATGACAGAGCAAGGAGACGGTGGTGCGGCTGGAGGGACGGCCGGTCCGGGCCTGTGGGAGCGCTATGTGCGCGGGCTCCTCGACGGCACCCTGCAGACGGACGGTGCCTCGGACGTGATTCAGGATATCCCACCGGAGACGCTCGCCGAGATGCTCAACGAGACCGACCCCGGCAAGATAAAGGAAGCGGGCTGTGAGAGGGTGATCAACACGTACATGAAGAGGTCTGCAAAGAAGGCCTTCTCGAGCGGGGAACTGGCACGGCTCATTGACTTCATCAGCAAGCTCAGGCCCGAGCTGAAGAGGCAGTTCCTCTCGTCCGCAATCAACAACGTCACCACTGACATCAGGTCCACTGAGCGTGCCCTCAGGGAGATATCAGTGGACAAGATCATCGAGCTGCTGAGCACCATAGACGAACAGCAGGTCACCATACCGGCGGCCCTGAAGAACCTGCTCGACAAGTTCTCGAAGTTCTACCAGCTCGGCTCCGAGGACACCACGTTCGGAGACAGCATCATAGCCGACGACATATTCCTCTCCCCCGACGTCGTAACCCTCCTGGGCAAGGGAGACTTCGAGTCCTACGTGACCGACGTCTACCAGAAGGAGATCGAGAGGGTACTCTGGTTCGACGTATCCGAGGTCGCATCAAAGGAGCTGGAGGAGCTGAGAAAGTCATGCAGCGACGAGCTTGTGGAGCGTTATTTCAACCAGACGATGCTCGAACTCATCAGCTCGGACATAATAGCCGAAGACGAATACGAGTATCTGATAAACACTATCAAGGACGAGGCAGCACAGTTCATAGAGACCGGCCAGTACGGCCAGGTCCTGAAGATATTCAGGGTCATCGAGGCGAACATATCGAAAAAGAAGTTCCCGGACATAAGCTTGGAAGCCATCAAGTACTACAAGTCGGCCGAGTTCATTGCGCAGTTCATAGAGTCGCTCAGGATCATCGGCAGGCAGGCGAGGGAGGACGCCCAACAGTTGTGCGACTATTACGGAGAGCGCATCATAGAGCCGCTGATCGAAGCGCTCGTTGTCGAGGAGTCGCAGTCGATCAGGCACTTCCTGATAAGCCTGATAACCAACTTCGGTGACAAGGCTATACCTGCCGCCATAAAGCACATAAGCGACAGCAGGTGGTTCGTGAAGAGGAACATGCTGCACATTCTGAACGAGTGCGGCTCCAAGGAAGTGCTTCCCCATGTTAGGCCCTACTGTCACCACGAGAACCCGAAGGTGAGCTTCGAGGCGATCAAGTGCCTCCTGAAGGAAGGCGACGCCTACGGGGTCAACGCCCTGCGGGGTTACCTCCACTCGGAGAACAGGGAACTTGTGGAGCAGGCCGTAGCCCTGGCCGGCATCTACAAGGTGAAGGAGCTGGTGCCAGACCTGATACAGATGCTCAGGAAGAAAGGCATCACCGGCAAGGACATCTATGAAAAGATACCCATCGTGAGGGCGCTCGGACAGATAGGCGACCCCCAGGCGCTCGACGCCGTCAGGAAGGCGCTCTCTACGAGGAGTATCCTCTTCAAGAACGCCGTCGAGCGGCTGAAAGAGGCGATATACAGGTCTCTCAGGTATTACCCCTACGAGCATGTACGGGACCTCGTTGAGAAGGGGCTCAAGTCGAAGAACGAGCGCATAAGGCACGATTCGATGAGAATAAAAGAGGCAAGGAGCAACTGAAGAGTGTTTGCAAAGACCTTTATTTCGACACTGATGTCCGCCATATCGAACTGCTCCCTCTACTCCAAGGAGCACGTATCCGTGGAGAACCTGACGAAGAAGTCCCTCGACACCCTCAACGGGCTTCTGACCGAGCGAGAGAGTCTCGAGATAATGGTGGTCGAGGATCACCTCGTCGTGAACAAGACGCCGGCAAGGAACATGGGACATCACGGGACGAGCTTCATAAAGAGGCTAAAGAGGAAGGGGATATCGCGCATCGACTTCCTGAAGGGCGTCACCTATGCGGAACTCAGGCAGTTCATAGCCGACCTGAGCGATCCCGAGAGTGAACTCAAGCCGTATCCTCATATAAAGACCGGAATAATAGACGTCAGGACGAGCAAGTACAAGATCAAGGGTGACGGCGAGGTCCTAACGTCGGAGCAGGTCGAGCGGGTGAAGGAGATATATCACAGCATATCACCCTACAGGCGGATCAGCGTATCGGGACTCGAGGAGATCGTCGTAAACTTCATCGTCACATTCAAGCGCGAGGCGAACATACTCAAGCTGATAAGCCCTGTAAAGGCATACAGTGAATACACCTACACGCACGCCACCAACGTGGCTATACTCTCGATGTTCCAGGCCGAGTCACTCGGTGCGAGGGACGACTTACTGCACGACATCGGAATAGCGGCCCTTCTCCACGACGTGGGCAAGCTGTTCATCTCCAAGGATATCCTCGAGAAGAAGGGCAAGCTCGACAAGAAGGAGTGGGAGGAGATAAAGCTGCACACCCTCCACGGCGCCAGGTACCTCGCGAAGATCGACGGCCTTACACAGCTCGCCCCAATCGCGGCGCTCGAGCACCACCTCAGATACGACTGCAAGGGTTACCCCTCACTCAACGCCGGCGAAAGGAAACAACACTTCTGCAGCCAGATAATCGCGACCTCGGACTTCTTCGACGCCCTCAGGAGCCGAAGGCCCTACAAGCGGGACTGGCAGATACAGGAGATCATCGCTCTGATGAAGGAGGGTTCAGGCACCGAGTTCAACCCCTTCCTGGTCGACAACTTCTCGAGAGCCCTCATGAAGGCTCTGCAACACGAAGGCGGTCCCTCTTCAGGCGGCGGCATCCCTGCCTGACGCCCTGAGGAGCCTCTTTACCTCACCGACCGTCTCCAGGACGGCCCCGGAGTTCTCTGCGTGGAGCAGGCCGGCCCTCCTGCCGATCTCCCTTGCACGGTCGGCATCCGAGAGCAAGCCATCCAGGATCCCGGCGAGTTCGTCCGCCCCGGCCTCGACAGCGGCACCGCTCTCTATGAACTCTCGGGCGAGCGGGAAGTTCTCCATGTGAGGGCCGCACACCACCGGCCTCGCCCACGAGGCCGGCTCAAACAGGTTGTGCCCGCCCTTCGGCACGAGGCTTCCACCGATTATGCATATGTCCGCACACCCGTAGACAGAGTGCAGTTCTCCTATTGTATCGAGGAGGACGACGTCCTTTCCCCTCACGGCACCGCCCGATATCCTGGCGAAGTCGGCCCCCCTCGCCCGCAAGAGCCGCTCGACCTCTGAAAACCTCTCGGGGTGACGCGGTGCAACGACGAGAGTAGCTCCCCGGAAGCGCCCCTTTATGGAGTTGAACGCATCGAGGATAATCTCTTCTTCGCCCTCGTGGGTGCTTCCTGCCACCAACACCGGCCTGCCGAGTTCACCGCACCAGCTGGGGACACCTGCAGGCGGGCTGATATCGAACTTGAGATTGCCGGTCACCCGCACCCTCTCCGGAGGGGCGCCGAGGGCCTTTATCCTCTCGGCATCCCTCTCGGTCTGCATGCAGAAGGAGTCCACCATCGCGAGCATCCCCTTCACAAAGAACCTCATCCTCCTGTAGCCCGAGAAAGAGGCATCGGATATCCTTCCGTTGGCCACAAGTATGGGAACACCCTCAGCCCGGGCAGTCCTGATCAGGTTCGGCCAGAGTTCGGTCTCCATGATCACGAGCATGTCAGGCCTTATGCGGCCGGTCGCCCTCCTGGTTGCGGAGGGCGTGTCGAATGGCACGTAAATGCACTCCTCCCCGGCCGTCAAGAAGTCGCGCACGACCTTCTGTCCCGTATCCGTCACAGTGGAGACGACGACATCGGCTTCCGGCCTCACCCCCTCGATCAGCGGCCTTGCTGCCATGGCCTCACCGACCGAGACCGCATGGATCCAGACCAGGGGCCTCTCCCCCGCCCTTCCCCGGCCGGGTACGAAGCCGAACCTCTCCTTCAGCCACCTGCCTCTCAGTCGGCGGGGCCTCTTCATGCAGTGGACCGGCAGCAGGAGAGTGAGGGCTGAGGCATAGAAGAGGCTGTAAGCCGCGCACATGAGGTCGAAGGCCCTCGTCACCGGCCCCACCCCGACATCTCGGCCACCATCTGCGCGACCCTCTCAGAGGCCCTCCGGCCCTCGTAAAGCGCCCTTATCTCCCCGAAGGACTCCGCCATGTACCGCCTCACCCCGTCGTCTCTGATTATCCGATCCAGTTCCCTGACGGTGTTGTCCGTGTCGGCCCTGTACTGGATCAGCTCCTTGACGACCTCCCTGTCCAGCAGCAGGTTGACGAGACTTATATACTTCACGTTGACGAGCAGCCTTCCCAGGAGGTAGGTGAGGGGAAAGAGCCTGTACACCACTACCATTGGAACACCGCACAGTGCGGCCTGAAGCGTCGAGGTTCCCGATGCTATGAGGGCGAGATCAGCAGCGGAAAGCACCTCGGTGGACATGCCGCTTACGGTCCTGACGCCGAGGCCGTCGAGTATGCCGGTCCATTCCTGAAAGTCGGCGGAGGAGAGGTTCGGGGCCATGGGGAGGACGTACTGAAACCCGGGATGGGCTACCTTGAACCGCTCCACCACGCTTGCGAACAGGGGCATGAGCCTCTTCAGCTCATGCCTCCTGCTGCCGGGCAGCAGGGCGAGTACTTCCCTGTCGGGCTCCAGGCCGAGGCTCTCCCTTATGAAGCTGCGGCCGCCCTTCGTGTTCTCTATCTCCTCCATTATCGGGTGGCCCACGAACTCACAGTCCGCCCCTGCCTCCCTGTATATCTTCTCCTCGAACGGAAGGACAACAGCGATCCTGTCGGAGAGTTCCGTTATCCGTCTCGTCCTCTTTCTGCGCCATGCCCACACCTGTGGGCTCACGTAGTAGAGCACCTTGATCCCGAGTGACTTGGCCTCCCGCGCCACCCTCAGGTTGAAGTCGGGGAAGTCTATGAGGACTACCACGGACGGCCTCTCCCGCCTGAGTGCATCCTTTATCTTCGAGAAGACCTCCCTGAGGGTTCCTACAGACGAGACGGCCTCGATCAGGCCGAAGGCACCGGTGATGCCCGCCAGGAGGTCCACCCCTTCGGCCCTCATCCGCTCGCCCCCGACACCGCAGATGCGGAGGTCCCCGTTCAGAGACCTCAAGGCCCTCGCCAGCAGTGCACCGTAAAGCTCTCCGGAAGGCTCTCCCGTTATTATGAATATACCGCCGTTCATTGCCGAAGGTCGGCCTTCGGGCCTCTCACGCAACCGCCTTCCTGACGGCCTCACAGACCCTCTCCTGGTCTGCCCTCTCCATCTCGGGATATATCGGTAGCGACAGGACCTCCCGCGAGGCCCTCTCAGCAACCGGAAAGTCACCCCTGCAGTAACCGGCCCCCTTCAGGGCGTCCTGCAGGTGCAGAGGAACGGGATAGTAGATGACCGAAGATATCCCCTGCTCGTAGAGGTAGGACTTTATCCTGTCTCTTAGCGGACTCCTTATCGTGTACTGGTGATAGACATGGTGAAAGCCGTTCCGCTCCGCAGGGCACTGCACAGTGGAGCAGAGCCGCTCGGTGTAGAAGCGCGCCTTCTCCCTCCTGAGCGTGAGGTAGTGGTCGATCCTCTTGAACTTCACCAGGAGCACCGCCGCCTGGATCTCGTCGAGCCTGCTGTTAAGGCCTATCGAGTGGTGGATGTATCCCTTCTCTGAGCCATGGTTCCTGAGGACCCTCATCCTCCCGGCGATCTTCGCGTCGTCCGTGGTGACGAGCCCGCCGTCGCCGTAGGCACCGAGGTTCTTGCTCGGATAGAAACTGAAGCATCCTGCATCGCCGAAGCTCCCGGTCTTCCTTCCCCGGATGTGGGCACCGAAGGACTGTGCGCAGTCCTCGACCACGAAGAGGTTGTATCTCGAGGCGATCTCGGTTATCCTCTCCATGTCGGCAGGCATCCCGAACATGTGCACCGGGAGTATGGCCTTTGTCCTCTCGGTTATCCTCTCCTCTATCTTCCCGGGGTCGATGTTCAATGTCTCGGGATCGATGTCGACGAAAACCGGCCTCGCCCCCTGGTATATGATCGCCTCGACAGTGGCAAAGAACGTGAACGGAGTGGTGATCACCTCGTCACCCTCTCCTATGCCGAGGGCCTTGAGGCTGAGGTTGAGGGCATCGGTCCCGGAGGCCACCCCGACGGCCTCCCTCACACCGTGGTATGCGGCTATTTCCTTCTCGAGCTCTTCCACCTTCGGGCCGAGTATGTATCTGCTGCTTTCGAGCACCTCGGTAATCTGTTCGAGAATCTCATCCCTCAGGGCCTCGTACTGGACCTTCAGATCGACCATTGGAATCATATCGTCTCCTCTATCTTTCCATTAATCTCTATCGCCACCTTGAGCGCCTCAAGTCCGTCGCGGGCGGTCACCCTCGGCTCCCTTCCGTCCATGACACAGAGCGCAAAGTCCCGCAGCTCCTCCTTGAGCGGCTCCCTGTAGTCCAACCTTATGTCCTCCCTTGCAATTGCACCGGCCGGTGTTCTCCGGTGAGTCTGGATCTCGAGGTCCTGATAGTCGAGCATCATGTATCCAGAGTCCTGGAAGACCTTGAGAACCCGCCTCTTCTCAGTGGAGACCCTGCTTGCGGTGACGAGAGCCTTCGTCCCGTTCTCCATCTCGAGCCATGCCTTAACGGCATCGAGCCTGCCGGTGAGGACCCGAGCGCCCACGGCCCGCACATCCGTGACAGGGCTCCGGCAGAGGGATAGTATGATATCAATATCGTGTATCATTAGGTCAAGGGTAACATCCACGTCCGTTCCGCGGCCCTGGAAGGGGGAGAGTCTCTCTGCTTCGAAGAATTTGGGCCTCTCGATCCTGCCCTCAACATACAGCACCGCCGGGTTGAACCTCTCGAGGTGCCCCACCTGAATGATCCTGCCGGTCCTGTCAGCCTCGGCGATGAGCTCTTCCGCCTCCTCCACCGTCGGGGTGAGCGGTTTTTCGACAAGGATGTCCTTTCCCGCCCTCAGGGAGTTCATCGCAATATCGTGATGCACGCTGGTGGGGGTCACTATGCTGACGGCGTCCACATGGGGAAACACCTCCCTGAAATCTGTGAAGGCACGGCACCCGTACAGGCGCGCAATCTCTCCGGCCCGATCCCGGTCGACGTCGACTACGCCGACGAGTTCGGCCTCCTCGATCTCTGAAAAGACCCTCGCGTGATGCCTGCCGAGATATCCCGCACCTATCACTGCAACCCTGACGCCCATCGAATCATCCCCTCCGGCCATTCTGCGCTTACGTGCATTTCCCCATGAAGCAGCACCCGCTAAGATGCAAGCCTCTGCGTGGTCCTCACTATATCCTCGAGCTTCCTGTGCGCCTCTCCCGAGTCTATCACCTCGGCCGCCGCTGCTGCGGCCTCCCTCAAGTCATCCGTCCTCCCCGAGACCATCAGTGTGACCGAGGCGTTCATTATCACTATATCCCTTCTCGGACCGGGTTCACCCCTGAGGACCTCCATGGTGTATTCGGCGTTCCTGCGGGCGTCCCCGCCTGATATGGCCTCGACAGGGGCCCTTTCGAAGCCGAAGTCCTCGGGGGACAAAATGAAGTTCTCCACGGTCCCGTTCCTGAACCGGCTCACCTTCGAGCCGTCGGTGATCGTTATCTCGTCGAGCCCGTCCTCGCCGTGAAACACCATCACGTCCTCGGCGCCGAGGTTGCCGAGGACCCAGGCAAGGGGCTCGGTGAGCCTGTCCGTGAAGACACCGACAGTCTGCCTCTTTGCCCCCGCAGGGTTGGTGATCGGGCCGAGTATGTTGAACACGGTCCTTATACCCATCTCCCTTCGCGGCCCGACTGCATACTTCATTGCCGGATGGAAGACCGGGGCGAAGAGGAAGCCGAAGCCCGTCTCGAACAGGCACTCCTGGACCTTCTCGGGTGAGAGGTCTATCTTGACCCCCAGGGCCTCGAGCACGTCTGCGCTGCCGGACATGCTCGATACCGACCTGTTGCCGTGCTTGGCAACGGGCACGCCGCAGGCGCTCACAACGATGGCCGCGGTGGTCGATATATTGAAAGTATGGGCCATGTCGCCTCCGGTGCCGCAGGTGTCCACCACGCCCTCGGGCGCGTCTATCCTTGCCGCCTTCTCCCTCATGACTCTTGCCGCGCCGGTTATCTCCTCCACGGTCTCACCCTTTATCCTGAGAGCGGTGAGAAAGGCTCCGATCTGGGCGTCTGTAGCCCTCCCCTCCATTATCTCCCGCATGCACTCGGCCATCTCCGACTCCGAGAGATTGATGCCCTGAACGAGAAGGTTGATCGCCTCTCTTATCATGCCGTCCTCCTGTTGAGCGGTTCGTTGATACAAAGGGTTCTCACTGAGGATGCCCGCCGCCCAGCTTGAGAAAATTCCTGAGCAGGTCCTTGCCCACCGTCGTCAGTATAGACTCGGGGTGGAACTGCACCCCCTCCACCACATACTCCCTGTGCCTCACCCCCATTATCTCACCCTCCTTCGTCCAGGCGCTCACCTCGAGCACCCCGGGCAGCGTCTCCCTCTTGATCACAAGGGAGTGGTAACGGGTGGCCTCGAACGGGTTGGGCAGTCCCTCGAACACGGTCCTGCCGTCATGGTATATGAGGGACGTCTTTCCGTGCATCAGCCGGGGCGCATTGACTATATCGCCGCCGAATGCAGCACCTATGGACTGGTGGCCGAGACAGACGCCGAGCAGGGGTTTCTTTCCGGCAAAACGGCGTATGACCTCTATGGAGATGCCGGCCTCCCTCGGTGTGCACGGCCCCGGGGATATGACTATCCTGTCCGGGTCGATAGCTTCTATCTCCTCGATCGTTATCCGGTCGTTACGGTAGACCCTCACCTCCTCGCCGAGTTCACCGAAGTACTGAACGAGGTTGTAGGTGAACGAATCATAGTTGTCGATCATAAGCAGCATGCCTACACTCCAGTCATAAATATTTCCGGCGGATCATGCAGGACGGCTCATCACTGCATCAGTCAGCACAATCCGCTGCCGTCCGAAGCCCGTTCTCTGCCATCTCGACGGCCTTCATCATACCGAGGGCCTTGTTGAGTGTCTCCGTGTACTCGTTGCTGGGCACGGAGTCGGCGACGATTCCCGCGCCAGCCTGCACGTAGAGACTGCCGTCCTTGACCACGATGGTCCTGATCGTAATGCAGGTATCCGTGTTCCCTGAATACCCGAAATAACCGACGGCTCCGGCATACGGCCCCCTCTTGACGGGTTCGAGCTCATCGATGATCTCCATTGCCCTCACCTTCGGCGCCCCGGTGACGGTCCCCGCAGGAAAGCAGGACCTGAACACGTCGAAGGCATCGAGCCCCTCCCTGAGCATGCCCTCGACGTTCGACACCAGGTGCATCACGTGGCTGTAGCGCTCGACCGACATCAGCTCGGTGACCTTCACACTGCCGGTCTCTGCAACCCGTCCGACGTCGTTCCTTCCGAGGTCCACCAGCATTATGTGCTCGGCGACCTCCTTCGGGTCCTCCCTCAGTTCCTTCTCGAGCGCCCTGTCCTCGTCCTCGCTCCGCCCCCGCCTTCTCGTGCCGGCGATGGGCCTCAACACGATGCGCCTCCCATCGAGCCTCACGAGAATCTCCGGGGAAGAGCCCACGATCCGCGCCTCGCCCGTATCCATGAAATACATGTAGGGCGACGGATTCACGACCCTCAGGGCACGGTAAATGTCGAACGGGTCCGCCGCGCATTCACGCCCGAACCTCTGCGATACGACCACCTGCACGACGTCGCCGGCCCGGACGTACTCCTTCGCCTTCCTGACCGCCTCTTCGAAGGCCTCCCTGGGGCCGAACGAAGATACAAAGTCCCTCTTCCGAGGCCTGGGACTCGCCTTGGAGCCGGAAGCCGGGCGAACGGACCCCAGCCTCTCCATCACGGCATCGATCTTTCCCGCCGCCTCCCTGTAAGCCGCCTCAGGAGAGCCCTCGACATGCACGGGACAGACTATCTTGAGGCTCTGCCTGAGATTGTCGAATACCAGTACGATGTCCGGTATCATGAAGTACATGTCTGAAAGACCGAGGGTCGGTTTCTCCCTGTCCGGCACCCTCTCGAAGTACTTCACCGTCTCATACCCTATATAACCGACGAGTCCGCCGTAGAACCCGGGCAGTCCCTCGACCGCGACCGGCCTGTAGAGGGAGAGTTCCTCCTTCAGGGCGTCGAGGGGATCCTCATACTCCGACTCCTTCACCGTCTCGCCGTCCTGGACAACCTCGATGCTGTTTCCCCTCGCACGGATCACCCTCCTCACCGATATGCCGAGAAAGGAGTACCTTCCCCACTTCTCCCCGCCCTCGACGCTCTCGAACAGGAAGGAAGGAGTTGCGCTGAGCTTCAGGTAGGCCGAGACCGGGGTCTCCATGTCTGCAAGTATCTCTCTGTATACCGGGATCAAGTTGCCGGCACCGGTCAAACTCAGAAATGTCTCGTAATCCGGATACATCGGATTATTTTAAACATAAAAAGGCCTTTTTAGCAATTGACACGGCAGACGGGTTTATGATATTTTTATAGCCATGAGGGCTATCTCCTTTCTGGCAAAGAGGATAAGGGATACGAGAAACCTGTTCCGTTACAGGAACAGGTGCAGGCATCTGCAGACCGAACTCGAACACGTAAAGACCTTCTATGACGAGAAGCTCCAGGAAATGACCCTTATGCTGCAGTACAAGTCTCATGAGCTCGACAGGCGGGTCAGCGAGCTCGAGGAGTACAGGAGGGAGACCGAGCACCTCTTGAAGATCCTCGACTCCCTCGAATCGGAGAAGAGGACCAACTGACATAATGCACTGAGTGCGCGGATGCCGGTTGACCGAAGACTCTTCCCGTTGCCGAAGGCCGTTCTGGTGAATCTCGGAGAGATTGCGCGATTGCGCGGGCGTAGCTCAGCTGGTAGAGCACAACCTTGCCAAGGTTGGGGTCGCGGGTTCGAATCCCGTCGCCCGCTCCATTTAAAGAAAGAGAGAACCGGCAGAGGCATCAGTATTGACCGGAGTCGCATTGCAAATCCCTGCATGCGCTCCACTTAAACATACGGCGGCGTACCCAAGTGGCTAAGGGAGAGGTCTGCAAAACCTTTATGCGCCGGTTCGAATCCGGCCGCCGCCTCCAGACACGATTCACTCCCCGATGATCTTTACGAGCACCCTCTTCTTACGCCTGCCGTCGAACTCTCCGTAGAATATCTGTTCCCAGGGACCGAGATCGAGGGCCCCGTTCGTCACGGCAACCACTACCTCCCTGCCCATGATCTGGCGCTTCATGTGGGCGTCTGCGTTGTCCTCGCCCACATTGTGGCGGTACTGCGACACGGGCTCGTGCGGAGCGAGCTTCTCGAGCCAGACGTCGTAGTCGTGGTGAAGCCCGGGCTCGTCATCATTTATGAAAACAGAGGCCGTTATGTGCATGGCGTTCACGAGCACCAGCCCCTCCCTGATGTCGCTCTCTCGGAGACAGGCCTCCACATCCCGGGTGATGTTGATGAAGGCCCTCCGGGTGGGCACCTCGAACCAGAGTTCCTTGCGATAGCTCTTCATAAAGCCCTCCTTGTGTATCTGCTTCACCATCACAGAAAGTATTCCCGGCTGGAAGGCCCTCCAGTCTCTCTCACCCTTCGCCTTCACCTATCGGCTCTGAGCTCGTTCCGAGGAACGCCCGGCCTGCAGTAAAGTAGATGTAGACGGGTTTTTCGTTCCTCAGCACGTCGATCACGTTCTCGAACATGGACGAAGGCAGATGCATACGGATAATGCCTCCGCTCTCATAGTCGTCCTCGAAGAACTGTCCCGGATCATTGAACCTGATCCAGGCAACGACGTTTCCGCCCGTATCCTTCAGCTGTATCTGGGCTCGGTTGGTCTGGTAGCCTGAGGGACTACCATAGAAAAGTACACTGTAACTGCCGATCGTGTGCGCCATGATGAATCCTCCTTCTTCTCCTTTTTTCCGGGCTTCAAGAGAGAAGCCCGTCCTCGCCGCGGCATCCTTGTTTCTCGCGTGGCTATCGGGCAGCTGCATGTCCGTCACTCGACGCCGCAGCACCCCTCCTGACTACGTATATATGTACATTATACTCGAGCAGGAGAGATTATTGATGGGAAAAATACCTTTACGCCGGGAAAGGTCCCATCGCAATCGGCTAAAATATAACGACCCGAGAATCGCGCAAAAGGATGGGAGAGATGGTTATGGTGTTCGGAGGAGTTCCTGCACAGCTTGTATTGGCCTTTCTGCTGGATTCGCTGATAGGCGACCCGGAGTGGATGCCCCACCCGATAAGGTGCATCGGCAAGTACATCTCCCGGCTTGAAGGCCTGCTCAGAAGGCATGCCCGCAGCCCCGCCGGTGAAAAGCTCTCTGGCGGCGTGCTCGTCGCCGTTGTGGTGGGGACTGCCTATATCGCGGCATACCTCTTCACTCAAGCGGTATGCTCCGCGTTCGGTGACCTCGCGGTCTTGAATGTCGCCCCTGCAAGCGACATGGTAATTGCAACGGCCGGGTCCCTGACCATAGCGCTCAGGGGTCTGAGGGAATCCGCCGGAGACGTGCTCGCTGAACTCAGGCGCTCGGATATCGACTCTGCGAGGGGACGGCTCCGCCATATCGTGGGCAGGGACACCGAGGGACTGGACAGCGAGGGTGTCCTTAGGGCGACCGTGGAGACACTCGCCGAGAACCTCTCGGACGGCGTGATCGCTCCGCTCTTCTACTTCGCCGTCGGCGGGCTCCCGCTCGCCATGGCGTACAAGGCGGTGAATACGATGGATTCGATGCTCGGTTACAAGAACGAGCGGTACATCGATTTCGGATATGCAGCGGCAAGGCTCGACGACCTGGCCAACTACATACCTGCAAGGCTCACGGCCTGGATCATCATATTCTCTGCCGCCCTGCTCTCATTCGCAGCACGCAAGGTGAGTCCTTCAAGGGCACTGGGCATAATGCTGCGCGATGGAAGGAAGCACTCAAGCCCGAACGCCGGCCTGCCGGAGGCGGCCATGGCCGGAGCGCTCGGGATACGGCTCGGCGGACCCTCATCCTATGGAGGCGTGGTGATCGAAAAACCGTTCATCGGAGACGGCGGGGCAGGTATCGGGCTCGATGACGGGGCACTGGCGGACAGAATCACGGCGCTCTCTGGAGGCATCGGCCTGATCTTCTGCGTGATGCTCTCCTTATTGATACAGGGGGCCCTGTTCACTTAGACCACGGCAGTGCCTGGAGGGGCTCGGTCACCTCATAACATTAAGCCGCTTCCGGAGCAATCTTGTGGGGTCCGGCTCTGGTCAGCCGGATTGCGAGGCAGAACCGGAAGTCCCGGCGTGCTTCAGCTCCTTGTTCCTGCCCTCTGTCTTGTGATGTCCGGTCTTCCACGGCCTCGAGGCGATGACGAATGCGGCCACAAGGGTCAGGAGCACCCAGTCCCTGCCGATCAGTATGAGGGATGTCCAGGAGTATCCACCGTAGGGCTTCCTGACCTCGCTGTAGAGGTCTCCGACGAGTATTATTCCGAGCACGAGGGGGACGAAGTACTTGATGATAACATCCCACCACGGACCGAGCTTGATGGAGGAGATCCTGTTGACATGCTGCCTCAGGACGTTTATCCTGAAGAACCAGCCCACCAGTATGCACTCGAATATGCCGACGACGATCAGCCCGTAGTGGGTCAGGAAGTGATCCACTATGTCGAGCCACAACAGCCCCGCCTGTGTGGTGAACAAGACGGAGCCGCAGAACCCCAAAATGGAGACGATGGTTATCAGGCGCCTGCGCCTGATCCCGAACTTGTCGACCATCGCCGAGGTGAACGCCTCTACTATCGATATGGAGGACGAGAGGCCCGCGACCACGAGGCAGAGGAAAAATATCGCGCCGAATATGTTGCCTCCGGGCATGAGGCTGACGGCCTTCGGGTACGCAACAAAGGCGAGTCCAATGCTCTGTGAGACGACCTCGGAGAGTGGCTCACCCTTTGAGGCGGCCATGAAGCCGAGCACGGAGAAGACGGCGAATCCGGCAAAGAGGGAATAGCCGCTGTTTATGAAGGCAGTCAGCAGCGCCCCCCTCGTGATGTTCGCCTTGTCGGGGAGATAGCTCGCATAGGCTATCATGATGCCGAAGCCGAGGCTCAGGGTGAAGAATATCTGGCTGTAGGCGTCTATCCACACCTTTGGATCAGAAAGTATGGAAAAGTCCGGCGTCAGGTACGCGCGGACACCCGACATCGCACCCTCAAGCGTCAGGGACCACAAGACGAGCACGGTGGTCAGGACGAAGAGGAGGGGCATGAATATCTTGTTGGCGAGCTCGATCCCCCGCTGCACGCCCCTGTAGACTATGAGCCAGTTTATGAACCAGATGACGAGGAGCGCGAAGAATATCGGAGTCCTTATCTGGCCTATCTCGGAGGGCGAGTCGCTCAGGGCGAGAAATTCCTTGAAGAAGAAGGTGTTCGGGTCCGCACCCCAGCCGAGGTTGAAGGAGAGGAGGAAGAAGTTGAGGCACCAGGCGACTATGACCATGTAGTAGAGCACTATGCCGAACATCACAAACGTCACGGCCCACCACCCGAGCCATTCCCAGTTCTTCTTGATCTTGGCATAGGCGAGCGGGGCAGAGCCGATGCGCTCGTGACCGACGGCGAACTCGAGTATGAGCAGGGGTATCCCGGCCGTCAGCAGGGCAGTGAAGTAGGGGATGAGGAAGGCGCCCCCGCCGTAGTTGTACGCCATGTAACTGAAGCGCCATATGTTTCCGAGCCCTATGGCAGAGCCCACGGCGGCAAGCAGGAAACCGAACTGACTCCTCCACTGCTCTCTCTTCATCTATCCGTTCAACTCCTCTATCCTCCTGACGATCTCCTCTGCAACCTCCGCCGGCGTACGTGTATCGGTCTCGACCATGATATCGGCCTCTTCGTAGAACGGCCGCCTGTAAGCAAGCAGGTCGCGAATCTTTTCGAGAGGCTCATCCACGTTCAGAAGCGGCCGTTCACCCGAAGTACCGGTCCGCTTCAGTATGGTCTCGGGCGAAGCCTTAAGGCAGACGATTATACCGTTTTCCCTGAGGGCCTCCATGTTTTGCTTCCTCAGCACTACGCCGCCGCCTGTGGATATGACCAGGTTCTCCCCGCCCGCGAACCGCTTTACGGTCTCGGTCTCCCTGTCTCGGAAGTATGACTCGCCGTAACGGCTGAATATCTCCTTTATCGTCATGCCCTCGGCCTTCTCGATCTCCTCGTCGAGCTCGACGAGCCGCATGCCGAGCCTGCGTGCCAGCTCCCGCCCGACGGCGGTCTTTCCGGTGCCCATGAAACCTGTTAGTACGATGTTCTTCATCAGGAGGTCAGTCAATTGATTATATATAGCGCTGCTCGTTTTGCTTCAGGCATCCGACGGTGCGGCCCGTATCATAACGCCTGCCGTCGGACGCGCAGTACGGTGCACGATTATATCGGATTTACGGAGGAATTGTCTACAACCCCGCCAGATAGTTCTCGTAGTTTCTCCTCGTCTCCTCCAAGCTGTCGCCGCCGAACTTCTCCAGAAAGGCATCCGCTATCACGAGTGACATGGCGGCCTCTCCAATGACCGCAGCTGCAGGGACGGCGCAGACGTCGGACCGTTCATAAGCCGCCTCGAAGGGTTCGCCGGTGAGAATGTCTACTGACATCAAGGGCTTGCGCTGGGTCGGAATCGGCTTCATGGCCGCCCTGACCAACACCGGCATCCCGTTCGTCATGCCACCCTCGATTCCACCGGCATGATTGGTCTTCCTGAGAACCGAGCCTGTGCGGCTCGACCCAAGTGCCGGAAAAATCTCGTCCATCGCCTCTGAGCCGCGCCTGGAGGCAAGTTCGAACCCCTCACCTATCTCAACCCCCTTTATGGCCTGTATGCCCATGAAGGCGTGCGCAAGACGGCTGTCGAGCCTCCTGTCCCACTGAATATGACTGCCGATGCCGACCGGCACCCCGGCGGCATATGTTATGAAAGTGCCCCCGAGTGAATACCCCCCATTCATCGCCTGCTCTACAGTATCCCTCATCCGGCCCGCGGCATCCCGGTCGGGGCAGCGAAGATCAGAGGATTCGGCGTCTGTGAAGAGCCTCTGGAGGTCCTCTCCTGTCAGCGTAGAGGGATCGACCCTCATCGAGACACTGCCTATAGATGTGACGAAGCTGCCGACGGTAATGCCGAATTCCTCGAGGAGGCGCCTCGCGACCGCTCCCACTGCGACACGCATTGCCGTCTCCCTTGCCGAGGACCGCTCGAGTATGTTCCTTATGTCGTCCTGACCGTACTTTTTCGCACCAGGCAGGTCGGCATGCCCGGGCCTCGGTCTCGTGACCGGAGGAACGGTCCCCCTGTCTTCCAACAGGGGGGACATGCCGCCTTGCCAGTTCTCCCAGTCCCGGTTCTCGATGTATAGCGCCACAGGTGA
>Ga0256830_1000559_pt1 | contig 29099 bp, 21 predicted proteins | sample 128326metaG_FD_190537 | JGI IMG/M metagenome (GOLD analysis project Ga0256830, IMG submission 190537) | Hydrothermal vent microbial communities from Lau Basin, Pacific Ocean - 128-326 | ecosystem: Environmental > Aquatic > Marine > Hydrothermal vents | place: Pacific Ocean: Lau Basin | collected... | reverse complement strand
GGCCAGCGCGAAGAGTTCACGCTTCAGGATCACCGAGAGCCCCGACCTCATGCCTTCTCCTTCGTCAACTGGTGGAAGAGTCCCTCGAGATCGGGCTCGTCCAACCGGAGTTCCCTCAAGGAAAGCCCCGCCTCCCGGATCCGCGAGGAGAGGAGGTCCAGCCAGCGGTCCCCCTCGGAACCGGCTCCCTCCTCGAGGGGGAGATCGAGGGAGAGGAAGCCGTCCCCCTCCTCTTCGAGGAGAGGCGGCCCTCCGAGCGGGATCCCGGCGCAGAGTCCCTGCGCCTCCTCCTTCCCGGCCCGGACCCGCACCCGGATCCGGGTCCGGCCCGATTCGCGGACGAGGGAATCGAGCGCCCCGTCGGCCAGGATGCGCCCCCGGTGGATCAGGAGGATCCGGTCGCAGACGGCCTCGACGTCGGAGAGGATGTGGCTCGAGAAGAGGATCGTGCGGACCCCGGCGAGGGAACGGATGCTCTCCCGCACCTTGCGCCGTTGATTCGGATCGAGCCCCGAGGTCGGTTCGTCGAGGATCAGCGCGGGGGGATCTCCGACGAGGGCGTCGGCGAGACCGACCCTCTGCCGGTAGCCCCGGGAGACCTGGCCCACGAGTTTCCTCCGCATCTCGACGACCCCGGCGATCTCCATCGCCTCGTGAACCCGGGTCCTCCTCGCCTTCTTCGGGACCCCTTTCAGGGCCGCGCGGAATCTCAAGTATTCCTCGACCCTCATGTCGGGATAGATCGGAACCTGTTCGGGCAGGTAGCCGAGGGAGCGGCGGGCTTGCAGGGAGTCCTCGAGGACATCGAAGCCCGCGACGCGGGCCCGCCCCCGATCGGCGGCGTGGTACCCGGCGAGGACCCGAAGCGTCGTCGTCTTCCCCGCTCCGTTCGGACCGAGGAATCCGACGATCTCACCGGGACGCACCCGGAAGGAGACCTCGTCCACCGCCCGGAACGCCCCGTATTCCTTGACGAGTCCCTCGACTTCGATCATGCACCGAAACCGTAGCTCGCGCCCCCCCCCAACGTAACGGAAAAGCCGCGCAAGCTCGGCGAGGGAAGCGGTCCCGGAACCAGGCGCCGGGGAAGGGGGAAGGGAATCCCCCTCCGCCGGCAAGGATCTAGTTCTTGACCTCGAAGTCGGCGTCCTTGATCTCTTCCCCGTCCCCCGCGGAGTCCCCCGCGGAGCCCTCGTCCGAGGATCCCGCGGTCCCTCCGGCGGCCCCCGCCTGCTGCTCGGCGGTCGCCTTGTAGAGGATCTCCGCCAGCTTGTGGGAGGCCTGGGTCACCTCCTCCATCGCTTTCGTGATCGCGTCCTTGTCGTCGCCTTCCTTCGCCTTCTTCAGGGCCTCGAGCTTGGATTCGACGGTCTTCCGCTCGTCCTCGGGGATCTTGTCCTCGTTCTCCTTCAGGCTCTTCTCGACCGTATAGGCCAGGTTGTCCGCTTGGTTCCGGGCCTCGATCAGCTCCCGCCTCTTCTGGTCCTCGGCCGCGTGGGCCTCGGCCTCCCGGCGCATCTTCTCGATCTCTTCCTCCGAAAGCCCCGAGGAGGTCTGGATCACGATCTTCTGCTCCTTGCCGGTCGCCTGATCCTTCGCCGAAACGTTCAGGATGCCGTTGGCGTCGATGTCGAAGGTCACGTCGATCTTGGGGACCCCCCGCGGCGCCGGGGGAATCCCGGAAAGCTGGAACTTCCCGAGCGTGCGGTTGTCCTTCGCGAACTCCCGTTCGCCCTGGAGGACGTGGATGTCGACCGCGGTCTGGTTGTCCGCCGCCGTCGAGAAGGTCTCGGTCTTGCTCGTCGGGATCGTCGTATTCCTCTCGATGAGCCGGGTCGTCACCCCCCCGAGGGTCTCGATGCCGAGCGAGAGGGGCGTCACGTCGAGGAGGACCATGTCTCCGACGTCCTCGCCCGCCAGTTGCGCCCCCTGGATCGCCGCGCCGAGCGCGACGCACTCGTCGGGGTTCACCGAACGGTTCGGCTCCTTCTTGAAGATCTCCTTCACGAGGGCCTGCACGCAAGGAACCCGGGTGGACCCCCCGACGAGGATCACCTCGTCGACGTCGCCGGCCTCGAGCTTCGCGTCGCGGAGCGCCTGCTCGCAGGGTTTCCGGCAGCGCTCCACGTCCTTTTCGATCAGTTGTTCGAAAAGGGCCCTGGAGAGGTTCAGGGTCAGGTGCTTCGGCCCCGAGGCGTCCATCGTGATGAAGGGGAGATTGATCTGCGTCTGGACGGCCGAGCTGAGTTCGATCTTGGCCTTCTCGGCGGCGTCCTTCAGGCGTTGCATCGCCATCTGGTCGTTGCCGAGATCGATTCCGGATTCCTTCTTGAACTCGGCGATCATCCAGCGGATCACGGCCTCGTCGAAATCATCTCCGCCGAGCTGCGTATCGCCGTTGGTCGAAAGCACCTCGAAGACCCCGTCGCCGAGATCGAGGATCGAGATGTCGAAGGTCCCCCCGCCGAGATCGAAGACCGCGATCTTCTCGTTCTTGTTCTTCTGGAGACCGTAGGCGAGGGAGGCCGCGGTCGGCTCGTTGATGATCCGCTCGACCTCGAGGCCGGCGATCCTTCCCGCGTCCCTCGTCGCCTGGCGCTGGGAGTCGTTGAAGTAGGCCGGGACCGTGATGACGGCCTTCGTGACCTTGTCGCCGAGATAGGACTCGGCCGCATCCTTCAAGTACTGGAGGATCATCGCGGAGATCTCGGGCGGCGTGTAGTCCTTGCCCCGGGCCCGGACCTTCACGAGTTCCTCGGGCCCTCCGACGATCTCGTAGGGCACCATCTTCTCGTCCGATCCGACCTCGTTGTGCCGGCGGCCCATGAACCGCTTGATCGAGTAGACGGTGTTCTGGGGGTTCGTGATCGCCTGGCGCTTGGCGGGAGCGCCGACGAGCCGGTCCCCGTTCTCGGTGAAGGCCACGACGGAAGGAGTCGTCCTCGCTCCCTCGAGGTTCGGGATGACGACGGGTTCCCCGCCCTCCATGACAGCGACCACGGAGTTCGTCGTGCCGAGGTCGATTCCGATGATCTTGGACATGGTCCACGGTCTCCTTGATCCGCGACTTCGGATCTCGAGCGTCCAGAACGCCCCGGGTCCCTCCCGGGCGCCGGCCCCTTCGTCCCGGCGCTGCGGGACCACTTCCCTCCTCCCCCGGGCCCCAGGGCTTGGAGGGCACCCCTCCTCCGGACTCCGGCATCCTCGATTCCGGAACGAAAAAGCGGTCGGGACCCACGACATCAAAGGCCATGCCAAGGCCTGCGGATCCTTATATGCCTGGAATATAAATACTTACGATGCCTGCATCGGGATTCCCTCCTCCGGCGCTTGCCGATTTGTCAGCATGCGGGTTCGCGCCGGGACGCCTTGGCAGGGAAACGGCCCTCGACCCATTCCCCCCGTCGCATCCACAGGAGATAGGCGAGCAGGAGGGCCCACTGACCGAGGAGGACCATCGCGAAGCAGAACGGAAGACCGTAGGGAGCCCCGAGAAGGAACCAGACCGACAACCCGGCCAGCAAGACCCCGAGAACGAGGAGATCGAGCAGCATCGGGGGGAGGCTTCGGGCGGCCCCGTTGACGGCCCCCGCCAGGACCAGGGAAGCCGTGGCCGCGGGGTGGGCGAAGGCCAGGATTCCTAGATAGAGGCCCCCGACCTCGAGCAGGGCGGGGGAGGCGCTCGGCACGAAGAGCAGGAGGAGGGGCCTGGAGAAGACGGCGAAGAGGGAGGCGAGGAGGAGGGCGCCGCCGGAGGCGAGGAGGGTCGTGACGGCGGTCATCCGGAGACAGCGCAAAGGACGGTCGAGAGCCCGGCACTGTCCGACCATGGCCGTCGCCCCTCCGGCCCAGCCGACCGCCGCGAAGAGGATCAGGGTGTCGAGCCGGGTGACGATCCCGAGGGCGGCCTGCGCCCCCTCCCCTCCGAGCTCGCCGGCGATCCTCGTCGTCACGACGACGAGGAAGGCCCGCAGCAGCATCTGCATCGACTGAGGCCCGCCGAGGGCGAGCATCCGCCGCCCCAGGCCCGATCCCAGCCGGGGAAGGCGAAAGGACGGGCGGATCGGAGAGCTTCGCCGGGAGAGAAGGATCAGTCCCGCGACTCCTCCGGCGAAGCGCGCAAGGACCGTGGCCCATGCGGCCCCCACGGCCCCCATGGCCGGGATTCCGAGCCCGGGGACCCCGAAGATCAGGACCACGTCGAGAACGAGGTTCAGAACGTTACTCCCGATCATCAGGGCGACGGGCCAGAACGCGTTCCCGAAGGCCCTCATGACCCCGGTGACGTGCATCAGGAGGAACATCGTGAAGGTCCCCAGGCTGACGACCTCGAGGTAGGCGATCCCGATCCCCCGGCTCGCGCCGACCGGACCTTGCAGGTCGATCGCGGGTCCGGCCAGGAACCAGGCCCCCGCCCCGAGGAGCAGGCCGGAGACCAGCAGGAGCCAAAACGAGAGATCGGCCATCCTCCGAGCCTCGGGGATCTCGCCCCGGCTCCATCTTCCCGAAATCAAGGCGACCCCCGCGACCGAGAGTCCGTTTCCCAGGATCATCGGCAGGAAGTTGATCGTTCCCGCGAGATGGACGCCCGCGACCTCCGCCTCCCCCAGACGGCCGACGATCCAGAGGTCGCAGAGGTTGAAAAGGGCGTGTGAACCCATTCCCAGGGCGAGCGGGAGGGCGAAGCCGAGCACCCGCCGGATCACGCTCCCCTGGCTCAGATCCTGTTCCACGAGTCCCTCGTTCCTTGGCCCAAGGGGGACCTCCACGATACGCGGGCGGCCGGGAGGAGAACTCCCCCCGGCCGCCGGTCACGGAGTCCCGCGGGCCGGCCCGCCGAGCGCGGACCGGAGCCCGGCTCCATCAAAGGACCTGATGGCTCACGTTCAAGAGTTCGAGGAGGCCCTTCGTCGGATTCAACCACGCCCCCTGAAGGACGAGCCGGAGACCGGCCAGGCTCGGAATGTTCGGAATCAGGATCGCCCGGTTCCCCGGAATGCCCCCGACCGCGGTCAAGGCCGGGATGAAGGTCGGAAGGTCGATCAGGAGGATCCCGTAGGGAGTGAGCAGCGCTCCGTCGTCGAGGGCGAAGAGGACGAGGCCCGCGCCCGGGGGACCGGTGAACTTCACGTTCCCCGTAGTCCCGACTTTCAAGGGGACGGTTACCGTCATGTCGTTGCGGTGGAACTCGTAGGCTCCGATGTCCGCGACCCTCCCCTTGCCTTTCGCGTCGAAGGCTCTGGGGTAGGCGTCCGCATCGTGCCGGAGGACCGGGAAAGCGTTTGTTCCGGCGTCGATCAGGGGGGAGGTCGCTTTCAAGCGGAAATCCCCCTGCAACAGGTTCACGAAGAGCGGATCCACGCTCAGGTTCGTCTTCCCGACGGGGAAACCCGAGAACTGCGCGGTCGTGTTCAAGAAGGCGGCGTTGTGGAGGACCTTGGGCCCAAGGGTCTTCGTCGCGTTGAAGGCCGTGGCGTCGGCGAGAATGCCGGTCGTCCCCCCCCCGTAGCAGAGGTTGTTGTAGACGACCGCCCCGCAATACTCCTTGACGGCGGAATCGCTCAGGAAGATGCCGTCATGGGCGGATTTGACAATCGTGTTGTTGTAGATGTAGTTGATCCCCTTCCCGTAGGCTGCGATCGACTGTCCCTTGGAGTTCAGGATCAGGTTGTCGTGGAACCTGTTCCCGGTGCTGATCAGGGTCCCCGACTGACTCCCGAAGATCACGAGAGCCCTCCAGACGTTCTTGAACACGCAATGGTCGACCTCGACATCGGAGCAGGAATAGACCCCTCCGGTGTAAGAGCCCATGCGGATCGCCGTCGAGAAGAACGATGCGGTCCCCATGTTCTGGAATGTGAACCCGGTGAAGCGGAGCTTCCTCGCGTTCGACCGGAACCGGACCAGGCCGAGGCTCGAGGAGCCGCCCCCGTCGATGATCGTCACCGCGGGTCCGCCGACGGCGATGATCTTGCAATTGCTCTGGTCGGAGATGCCGAAGGTCACGGGCCAGAGTTCATTCGTCGTGTTGACCGAATAGGTCCCCGGCATGACGAGGAGGACCGAGTTCTTCGGGAGGGCGGAGGAAGCCTTCTTCAGGGACTTCCACGCCCTCGTCGGGGTCGTCCCCGAGTTGAGGTCGTTGCCGGTCTTGGCGTCGACGTAGAAGACGCTCTGGGCGGCGACACCCCCGAGAACGAGCCCAAAGGACGCGAGGAGAGAGAGGAGAGTTCTGCGTTTCATGGCTTGGCTCCTGGGATGGAGGACGGAAAGAGACGGAAAAGAACGAGAGGCGCCGGCACGGCGTACGGCCCGGACCCTCCGGTCCGTGGGGTTCGAAGCCGCGATGGCAAGGGCGCGAGACCGCCGCCTTCATCCTAGGGAGATCGGCAAATGCGACAAGCTCGCCACAAGGCAGGCTTTCGCTAGGATCCCCGGGCATGGAACGACCCGCAGCCTGGACCGTCTGGTACAACCCCCGCTGCTCGAAGTGCCGGTCCCTCGCCTCCCGGCTCGAGGAAGCGGGGATCCCTTTCTCAAGCGGCTTTACCTCGAGGAGCCTCCGACCGTCGAAGAACTGGAGACCCTCCTCGAACTGCTCGGAGCGTCCGACCCCGATCCGATCCTCCGCAGGAAGGAATCCCTCTGGAAGGAGCTGGAACTCGAGGGAGCCCCGAGGGCTCGGATCCTCGAAGCGGTCGCCGAGAACCCTCGTCTCCTCGAACGCCCGATCCTCGTCGCCGGGGGGCGCGCCCTCGTCGCCCGCCCCCCCGAGCGCTGGCGGGAGCTGGCCAACTGATTTCCCCGAGGACCGGCCCCTCCTTCCGAAGCCGATCGTAGAGGATCGCCTCCGCCGGAAGGCCCGTTCCGCGCTATCGAAGGAGGCGGGGCGGATTCGCGAGAGCGATCAGAAGAAAGACGAGATCGAAGAGGAGGAAGAGGCCCAAGCCGAGGATGACCGCGAGCCAGGGGCGTTTCCGGAAGGGATCGAGCAGGGCCATCGGTGTTTCCTCTCCGGTCAGTCGTCTGGTCCGACGAAGGGGGCTCGGACCGTTCGCCGCTCTTCACCGAAACGAACCCAAACCTCGACGGCCGTTCCCTGGCGGAAGGAGGAACGAGGCAGCGAGACGAAGGTCATGACCTCGCGGTATTCGAGCAGGGGAAGATCGAAATCCCGCTGACTGAAGATGAACTCCGCTCCCTCCGGAGACAGAGGTTCGATCGAAACATGACGGGGACCGCCTTCCTTGACGAGGAGGCGGAGCCTGAACTGATTGCGGATCTTCCCCCCCTCGATCACGTAGGCCGGTCCGGGAAGCCTGACGAAGCGGGCCTCGATCGGTTCCACCTTCGAAGTCGCGTAGACGAAGCCCCCGAAGACGAGGGCCAGCAGGGAGAAATAGGCGACGACCCGCGGCCGCCAGAAGCGGCTCCTCCGGCCCTCGAAGCCGTTCAGGGAGTCGTTGCGGATGAGGCCCCTGGCCTGGCCGAGCTTGTCCATGACCTCGTCGCAGGCATCGATGCAATTCGCGCAGCCGATGCACTCGAGCTGGAGTCCGAATCGGATGTCGATCCCGGTCGGACAGACCGCGACACAACGGTAGCAGTCGATGCAGTCCCCCCTTCCCTCGCGGTTGTAACGCCCCCTCGGCTCCCCGCGCCGGGCGTCGTATCCGACTACGATCGTGTCGGGATCCGAAAGGATCGACTGAAGCCTGCCGTAAGGACAGATGATCAGGCAGAGCTGTTCCCGGAACCACGCGAAGTTGAACATCATGACCGCCGTCAGGGCCATGACGAACACGAAGGCGGCGGGATGGGCCGCCGGACTCGAGGTGACGACGTTTCCCAACTCCCGCACGGGGATGAAATAGCTCAGGAATACATGGGCAAGGACCAGGGAGAGGACCAGATAGGCGAAATGCTTTCCGCCCTTCTTCAGGATCTTCCGGACAGTCCAGGGACTCCTCGCGAGCTTCTCCCTTTGCGGGGCCGTGCCCTCGATCCAGCGTTCGATCCGACGGTAGAATCCCTCGAGAAAGACGGTCTGCGGGCAGGCGTATCCGCACCAGACACGCCCGTAGAGGGCGCTCAGGAGAATCAGGGTCAAGCCCACGCCCGCGAGGAAGAAAAACGCGAGCCAGAAGTCCATTGCGTTGAAAGTGTGCCCGAAGAGGAAGAAATGCCGCCTCGGGATGTCGATCAGGATCGCGGGGTGGCCTCCTATGCGGATCCACGGCAGGGCCACATAGATGACGACCAGGATCGTCCAGACGGCCTTCTTGATCCTCTGAAAACGCCCTCTCACGTCCGCGGGGTGAATGACGTGGTGGGACCCGTCTTCGTCGATACAGTAGAGGGTCTCGAGGTCAGGCCTGCGGGGCCCCGACCGGAGCCGTTTCACCTCCTTGAGATCCTCCTCCTGGTCGACTCCGGACCCCTCGGGGACGTTCACTTCTCCTCCGAACCCTCCGGTCCCTTGCCGCCGGGAACGTTCGTGTTCCGGATTGTCAGGAGGTAGGCCGTTACGTCTCGGATCCTCGAGGCGCCGAGAACCGGCCCCCAGGCGACCATTCCCTTGGCCGGAACGCCGACCGTGATCGTATGGAGGATCTGCGCCGGTTTTCCGCCATGGATCCAGAAGCGATCGGTCAGGTTCGGCCCGACAAGTCCGCCGCCGTCCGCCTTGTGGCAGGAGACGCAGTTGGTCATGAAGACCTTCTTGCCACGGGCCACGACTTCGTGATTCCGGCTCTCTTCGAGAAGGGTCTCGTCCGTGACTGGGTTCTTCGCGGCCAGGGAGGCCAGTTTCTCCTCCTCGGCCTTCACCTCCGCCGCGTATTCCTGCCACTGGTCCGGCCCCGTATGCAGGACGTGGTAATGGACCCAGTAGAAGAACGAGAAGATGATCATGATGTAGAAGGTCCAGAGCCACCAGTTCGGCAGGCGGTTGTCATACTCCCGGATCCCGTCGAAATCGTGCTCGCGCAACCGGTCCTGCGTGGAACTTCCGGCATTCATTATTTCACCTCCCCCTCGTCCTCCAAAGGCTTTCCGGCCATGTTCTCATGCTCCTCCCGGAACCTCGGGAGGAAGGCCCATACCACGATCCCGAGGAAGAGGACCATGAAGATCAGGGTCGCAAGGACCGGAAGGTCCAGCAGATCGCTGCGGCTCAGCCATTCCCTAAGCATGCCTTTCTCCTATCGGGCGTATTCGGCCCTCTCCTTGGGGGTCCTCCCCAGGCATTGCAGGTATCCGATCAGGGCCACGAGTTCGGAATCGGGATCCGCTGTGATCCCCTTCTCCGCGAGTCTCCGGACGATCGCGCGGGCCTCGCGCTCGTAGTCGGACACTGCGTTACGGATCTGGGTTCCGGTGTAAGGGACCCCGAGCATCCGGTTGACGCGCATCTTCGGAGCCAGGAGGTTCTTGTCTACCCTGCCGTCCTTCAACCACGGGAAGACCGGCATGTTGGAACCCGCGTCCATCTCTCTCGGATTCAACAGGTGTTTCCAGTGCCAGTCGTCCGAGTATTTCTTACCGACCCTCGCCAGATCCGGACCGGTCCGCTTGGATCCCCACTGGAAGGGTCGGTCATAGATCGACTCCTCGATGCGGCTCGGATCCCCGTATCTCTTCTTCTCGGAAAGGAAGGGCCGGATCATCTGGGAATGGCAGACATAGCAACCCTCCCGAATGAACAGGTCCCTCCCGGCGAGCTGCAGCGAAGAATAGGGAACGACGGCCGGCCCTCCGTCGGGACTGCGCGGAACCTCCTTCTCGAGGATCAGCCCCGGCAGAAGTTCGACGACACCCCCGATCAGGACCGCGACGAAGACCAGCACGGAGAAGGCCATCGACCGCCCCTCGAGCCTCGCGTGCCAGCGCGCCTCCCCGGCCTTCAGGGAGCGGAGCAGGAAGGCCCCCCAGAGGATGACGAGGGCGAGGAAGACGACCCCGAAGGAGGCGATGAGGGTGTCGCCGAATCCGAACATCAACAGGGCGACGAGCCCGAGCAGGCAGACGACGACCGGCCGGCTGAAGAAGAGAGCCAGGTTGCCGGGAAGCTCCGGGTCCTTCGGAAGCTCGTGCACGACGGCCTCTCCGTCCACGGCCTTGCCAGCCTGGATCGTCTTGACCAGGTTCACGATCATCAAGAACCAGCCGGCGACGAAGAGCAGCCCTCCGATCGTCCGGGTCATGTACATGATCTGCGTCTTCTCGATGATCGGACCCCAGGTCGGGTTCTCGAGACCGCCGTCGGGGGCGATCGCCCTCCAGGCGAGGCCGTTGTAGATCCCGGCGACCCACATCGAGACCAGATAGATCAGGATGCCCAGGGTCGCGATCCAGAAGTGGGAGTCGGCCCATTTCTTCGAGTGCAGCTCCTTGCCCCACAGTTTGGGCACGAGCCAGTAGAACATCCCCGCGGCCATCAGCCCGTTCCAGCCGAGCGCGCCCCCGTGGACATGGCCGATGACCCAGTCCGTGTAGTGCCCGAGCGCACTGACGCTCTTGATCGAGAGGAGCGGCCCCTCGAAGGTCGCCATGCCGTAGAAGGTCACGCCGGCGACGAAGAACTTGAGAACGGGATCCGTGCGGACCTTGTCCCAGGCCCCTCGGAGAGTCAGCAGGCCGTTCAGCATCCCCCCCCAGGACGGCGCCCAGAGCATCAGGCTGAAGAGCATGCCGAGCGACTGCGCCCAGTCGGGGAGAGCCGTGTAGAGGAGGTGGTGCGGTCCCGCCCAGATGTAGATGAACACGAGCGCCCAGAAATGGACGATCGACAGGCGGTAGCTGTAGACCGGTCGGTTCGCCGCCTTCGGCAGGAAATAGTACATGATCCCGAGGATCGGCGTCGTCAAGAAGAAGGCGACCGCGTTGTGGCCGTACCACCACTGGGTCAGCGCGTCCTGCGCCCCCGAGAAGATTCCGTAGCTCTTCGTCGGCGAAACCGGAATGGCCAAATTGTTGACGATGTAGAGGATCGCGACCGTTAGGACCGTCGCGATATAGAACCACAAGGCAACATAGAGATTCCGCTCCCGGCGGATCGCGAGGGTCCAGAAGAAGTTGACCGCGAAGACGACCCAGACGAGGACGACGAGGATGTCGATCGGCCACTCGAGTTCGGCGTATTCCTTCCCCTGGGTCCATCCCAGGGGAAGGGTCACCGCCGCGCAAAGGATGATCAACTGCCAACCCCAGAAATGGAGATTGGACAGGAGATCGGAAGCGAGCCGCGCCTTGCAGAGCCTCTGCGTCGAATAGTAGACCCCCGCGAACATCATGTTCCCGACGAGGGCGAAGATGACGGCGTTCGTATGCAGGGGCCTGAGCCGCCCGAAGGTCAACCAGGGCAACCCGAAGTTGAGTTGCCAGAACGACATCTGCAAGGCGATCAGAAGCCCCACGCAGAGGCCGACGGCGCCCCAGATCATCGAGGCCAGAACGAACTTCCGGACGACACCGTCGTTATAGACGATCCTCGTCCCGCCGAGGTCTGCGGTCTCGTTCATAACGCTATGCCCATTCCTGCCGGGGTTTCGATATCGCTTATCTAGCGGTGTTGCGAACGGTTTTCACGCTCGGATTCCGGCAGGGAACTGCGGCGAAATGTCCCAGGAAAAAACTGCCCTACCCTCCTTTGGATCCATCGATCGAGCCTCGTCCATCGCTTGCCTCCCCCCTGCTTCCGGAAGACCGGCCCCCCCCCAATCGATTCCCGTTTCCGGGACTCAGGCCCTGCCCTCTCCCTCCGCTCCCCCCTCCTCGGGGTCCATGCCCCCCTCCCCGGCAGATTCCCCCTTCTTGGATTCCGGTGATGCGTCCTCCTCGAGGGGCAGGAGCGAGAGCCGGTCGGCATGCTCGGAATCCCCTTGCCGGACGGAATATAGGAAGGCCAAGACCCCGAGAGCCCCCAGGACGAGGCTGCAGAACACCAACAGGGGAATCACGTCCATCGCCGGAACTCCGGAGCGCGGACCCCACTGGAGGAGACGAAACGGAGGCGTCTCACCTCCCCTCCCCGCTCGAGCCCCGTGCGGGACGGGGGCCGAGCCTGTGGAAGACCTGGGCCAGGAGCAGGAGGGAACTCGTCGGCATCGCAATCGCGCAGAGGAGCGGAGTCATCCATCCGGCGAAGCAGGCCGCGAGGGCGCCGAGATTGTAGGCGAACGCGAAGCGGAGATTCGCGCGCACGGTCCGGTGCAAGTTCTCCGCCGTCTCGAGGACCGCTTCGACCGCCCCTGCCCCGTTCCCGAGATAGAAGAAATCCGCGCGGGAGGGGAGCACCGGACGATCGAGGGCCGGAGTCCCCGAACAGAGAGCCTCCCGGAAGGCCGGGGCGTCGTTCAGGCCGTCCCCGATCATCATGCAACGCTCCCTCCCGATCCTCCGGATCCGCTCCGCCTTGTCGAAGGGAGAGAGCCCGCCGGCGGCACGGGCGGGATCGAGTCCGAGCCGTTCCGCGGCCCGGGCGACCTTCGCCGGAGAATCCCCACTCAGCAGATGGACCTCGCGTCCTTCCCGCTCGAGTTTCCGGATCGCACGGTCGAAGCCCTCGCGGAAGTCCTCCTCCAGGCGGAAGGAGGCGAGTCGGTGCCCCTCGGCCGCGAACACGCAGTCCGCGTCCTCCGCGGAAGCGCCCGGCGCGCAGAAGGCCGGTGAGCCCAGGCGGAACTCCACTCCGTCGAAACGGCAGCGCAGTCCCGAACCCGGAATCTCCTCGACCTTGAGGTCCGGAAGGAAGCCCGCTCCCTCGGCCCGACAGAGGGCCGCGATCGCGAGACTCGCGGGATGCCCGCTCGATTCGGCCATCGTCGCCAAGACGTCCAGGTGTCCGGGCTGGCATCGAAGGAGAGGACGGGCCCGGAGCCCCCCCCAGGTCAGGGTTCCGGTCTTGTCGAAGAGGATCCGGGACACGCTCCGGCATCGCTCGAAGAGATCGGTGCGTTTGACGAAGACGCCGAGCCGCCGCAGGCGCGCCAGGGCGAACTCGAAGGCGAGCGGAGTCGCGAGCCCGAGGGCGCAGGGACAGGTGACGACGAGGATCGAGACCATGATCTCCCAGGACCTCGCGGGGTCGATCCGGAGCCAGAGGAGGAAGCCCGCCAGGGCCGCGAGCAGGACTCCGCGGACATAGAAGCGGTTGACCCGGTCCCAGAACCGGCCTGCCGCCGGCCCCTCCCCTTCCCCCCCCCTCCTCTCCCGGAGGAGGTCCCCGATCCCGGAGTCCTCGACATCCGCGAGCACCCGGATCTTCACGGCTTTTCTTCCGGCGAGGAAGGCCCCGGCCGGGATCTCCGCGCCCTCCTCGAAACTCCTCGCTTCCGACTCTCCGTCGATCCAATCCAGGGAGAAGCGCGCGGGACCGCCGACCAGGCGCCCCCGCACCGGACAAAGCCCCCCGGGAACGAGCAGCAGGAGATCTCCGGGGGCGAGGGCCGCGATCAGGATCTTCTTCGGCCCCTCCTCCTCCAGCCGCGTCGCGCGAAGATGATCCAGACCCTCCTCCGCGAGGAGCAGATCTCGATTCTTCCGTAGGGCCCGTTCCTGGAGGAAGCGCCCCACGAGCATCAGGGCGATGAAGATCGTCAGCGTGTCGAAGTAGGCATGCCCCCCCCGGAGGAAGAACCAGAGCAGGGACCCGCCGTAACCGAGGAGGATGCCGAGAGCGATCGGGAGATCGAGATAGAGGACCCTCCTCCGGAGGCCGGCCAGCGCCGGGCGGAAGAACACCGGCCCGCCGCAGAGGAAGGCCAGGGTCGCAAGTCCTAAGCTGATCCACCGGAACAGCTCCCGGATCGGCCCCCCCGCCTCTTCGAGCCCCAGGTATCCGGCCAGGGCGAAAACCATCGCGTTCATCGCGAGCGCGATGCACACCCCCATTCGGACGAGGAGACTCCGGTCGGCGGCCGATACCCTCTTGCTCGCGGGGCCGACGCGGTACCCGAGGGCCGCCAGGGTCCGGAACCAATCCCTTGGATCGAGCCTTCTCCGGTCGAAGGAGAGCCTCGCCTGGCCCAGCGAGGGGTTCAACTCGATCGCGAGGGCGCCCGGCGACCTTCGCCAGGTCTCCTGGAGGACCCAGACGCAAGCGGCGCAGTGGATGCCCTGGATGTCGAGGGTCAACCGGACGATCCCCCCTCCGGAATCCCCCCGCTCCAGGCATTCGTCGAGCCAATCCCAGCCCTCGGGACGGGGAACGGCCCCGACCGGCCGTCCCCGCCCCCCCCCGAGGCGGTAGAACTCGGTCAAGGATTCTTCGCGCAGGATCCGGTGGACGGCCTCGCAACCCGGACAGCAGAACTCCGGATGCCGGGCGCCGCGGGGAACCGGCAACCCGCAATGCCTGCAGGAGGACTCAGGCCTCTTCCCGCTTCCCCCTCCGCCCGCGGCTCCCCCTCCGGGAGTCCCGGAGGCCCGTTCCGTCTCCGCCCCCATCCCCCCGCCGGAAGGAGAACCGCCGCGCCTCCGCGTTGCTTTCGACCTCCGCATCGTCCATCTTCCTGCTTTCGGACCCTGTTATTGCAAAGTAGGCACGGGATGACAACGACGGCCTTCGCCGCGGGGCTCGTGTTCGGCTTCGCCAATGGGCTGCACTGCGCGGGGATGTGCAGCCCCCTGGCGGCGGGTTTCCTGGATTCGTTGCGGGGGGTCCTCCTCTACCACCTGGGGCGTCTCCTCGCCTACGCCCTCGTCGGCCTCCTCGCCGGAGGTCTCGGAAATCTCCTCGGCACGGGCCGCCTGATCGGCCAGGGCCCCTGGCTCTCCTTCGTCCTCGCCGCGATCATGCTCCTCCTTGCGCTGGGCCTGGACCGCGGACTCGGGAAGCTCGGCCTCCTCTCCGGTCTTCTCGCGAAGCTCCTCGCCGGAACCCGCAAGTGGCGGGCCGGGACCCGGGGCCTCCTGGTCGGACTCCTGACCCCCCTGCTCCCCTGCGGCCTTCTCTACGCCGCCTACGCCGCAGCCCTCGCGACGGGCTCCGCGCTCGGAGGGGCCTCCTCGATGTCCGGCTTCGCTCTCGGCGGAATCCCGATCCTCGGATTCGCGCAGGGGAACCTCCATTGGCTACACCGAAAGCTCGGCCCTAAGGGCATGCAGCGGACCCAGCGCGTTCTCCTCCTCCTCGCCGCTCTCCTTCTCCTTTGGAGAGGATGGAGAGGCCTCGCCGAATCCCCGTGCCATTGACCGTCGACCCCGGTCGCAGCCCTCCGACCTTCCCGACCTCCTCTCCCTCGGCTTCCGCCCGGGAACATGCGTCGAAATGTCACAGTCGCGAATTGCCGGAATCGGCGAGAATCCGAGGATCCCCATCTCTCACGGAGGTCCCGAGATGCGCTCCTTCCCCTCTCTTCTCCTCGGTCTGGCCTTGTTCTCTTCCCCCGTCCTCGAGGCCCAGACGACGGTGGACGCCCTCCACTACAAGCTCGAGATCGAACTCTTCTTCAACACGAAGACGATCCAGGGAAGGACGACTGCGACCTTCAAGAGCCTCACCAACAACCTGAAGAGCGTGGACCTCGACCTCCTCTCCAAGCTTAAGGTCACGAAGGTCTCGATGGGAACGAAGACCCTGAGCTTCACCCGCCCCTCGAACCGCATCCACGTGTTCCTCGACCGTGCCTACAACTCGGGCGAGACCTTCACCTTCAGCGTGGATTACGGGGGGGCTCCCCCCCGGGGCGCCGGCTGGGGAGGGCTGGTCTTTACGAGCCACTCGGGAAGTCCGCTCGCTTGGACCCTCAGCGAGCCCTGGGACGCACGCGCCTGGTGGCCCGGCAAGGACCAGCTCGGCGACAAGGCCACCTTCGAGATCTGGATCACCCACCCGAACACGATGACTGCGGCCAGCAACGGGAAACTCCAGGGGATCGACACCCTTTCGGGCAACCGACTGCGGACGAGGTGGGCCGAGAACTACCCGATGATCCCCTACCTCGCCTCCCTCGCCGTCACGAACTACAAGAAACGCGTCGACACCTACACCTATCCCGGCGGATCGATGCCGGTCGAGTTCTACGTGTTTCCCGAGTATTACGCATCCTGGCAATCGGGAATGAACCTGATCGTCCCCATGCTCAAGACCTTCTCCTCGGTCTACGGACAATACCCCTTCATCAACGAAAAATACGGCATCGCCCAGTTCACCTGGGGCGGGGGCATGGAGCATCAGACGATCACGAGCCAGGTAAGCGTGAGCGAATGGCTCTCGGCCCATGAACTCGCGCACCAGTGGTGGGGCGACGCCGTGACCTGCAAGACCTGGAGCGACATTTGGTTGAACGAGGGCTTCGCAACCTTCTCCGAGGCCCTCTATTTCGAAAAGAAGCCCGGCGGAAGCCTGGCCGCCTATCACAACTGGATCCGGAGAAGGAAACCCTACGCCGTGAACGGGACCGTCTACATCCCGAATCCGACCTCGGTGGGAAGGATCTTCAACGGCAACTACACCTACCGGAAAGGGGGTTGGGTCCTCCATCAACTCCGTCATGTGCTCGGAGACACGATGTTCTTCAAGTGCCTCCTCGCCTACCGGAAGGCCTATGAGGGTAAATCGGCGACGACCGCCGACTTCCAGGCCGTTTGCGAGACGACCTCGGGCCGTTCCCTGAAATGGTTCTTCGACGAATGGGTCTACAAGGGAGGGGCGCCGAACTACCGCTATGCGTGGAAGAACCAGGTTCTCAACGGGAAGAACTGGCTCCTTCTGGAACTCGCGCAGACCCAGTCCCTGCCACAGGTCACGATCATGCCCGTCGATGTTCGAACCGTCTCCTCCAAGGGCACCCGGACGCATGTTGTGTGGAACGATGAACGGAAGGACGCCTTCGCGATCCCGATGAACGCCCCCGCGACCTCGGTGGCCGTGGACCCCGACCAATGGATCCTGCGGACCGGCCTCTACCGGACGACCTTCACGACCCCCTTCTTCGCCTCGGACGGCGATTCCATCGACACGACGAAGGGCGGCGCGGTGGATTTCGTGCTGCTCCATTCCTCCTCCGCGGCCCGGCGCCCCTACCTCCTCCTCTCCGGAGCGAGCGGGACGACCCCGGGAACGAAGGTCTTCGGATTGACGGTCCCCCTCAATTTCGACGGCCTGACGAACCTGGGGCTGGCCGCCCTGAATACCCCGATCTTCCAGGGCTTCTTCGGAAAACTCGACGCCTCTGGCGGAGCGGTCGCGACCTTCCGCCTCCCGGCCGGTCTAGGGACGGTCCTGAAGGGCAAGGTCCTTCATTTCGCGGCCCTCCTTCCCGACCGATTCGATTGGGTCTCCCGCCCGATCCGGATCGCTCTCGACTGATCTCCCCGACCCGAACCGGCACGCACGAATCTTCGTTTCTTTCGGCCCCCGGCGTTACCCGGGGCTTTCCCTCCCTTCGTTCCGGGGGTCTTCCTGTCCGGCCGCGGCATGATGTTCGGCCCCCTCTCGGCGAACCCGTCCGCGCCGATCCGGAACGGGACCGGCAAACCGGTCACCGGATCCTCCTCGAGAATCGTCTCTCCGACCCGATACCCGGGCGGCGGGGGTTCGTTCGGAATCCCCGGCGCGGCCCTGTCGAGGGCTCCGATCCAGAAAACGACCGACCCCGGGGGAACGCCCCCCCCGCCCGTCCCCTCCCGAGGGCGGTAGACGCGGATCTCGGTGATCGCGACCTTGAAGGCCCCCGTCCTCGACGACTCGGAGGAAGGGAAAGTATAGGGGGTGAAATCCCGGGTGTTCCGGCTCGGGAAGATGCATTGGTCTTCCTCCCGAAGCGAGGCGTCGAAGTAGCGCCTTCCGTGCGCCTCCTCGAGGTCGATGTCGACTCCGATCTGCCCCCTCGCCGCCTGCCCCCGTTCTCCGACATGCCAGATCAGCAATCCGTCACGAAAGAAATCCGCGTCGAAACCGCTGCGATTGCGGACCTCGAGGAGGAAGTACTCGGCTCCGCCTGGATCGAGGAGGATCTTCAGGGCGTCGACCCCGCTCCCCTCGATCGGCCGCAGGATGACGTGCTGCATGTCCCGAGGCCGGACGACGACGGGTTCGAGCCAACCGAGCTGCTCCTTGCAGAACGCGCAGAGGTGGAACGGACGGTCCTTGCCCGACGGGGGGGCGCCGAGGTGCCCGATCGCCATTGTGCAGAACTTCCCGACCCCCGTCCGGTGTCCGTATCCGTAGAAGTCCGGAAGTCCGAGCATGTGCCCGAACTCGTGACAGTGAACTCCGATCGAAGCGAACTCGCGGGAGCCCGCCTCGACGATGTAATAAGGGACGGACCTCTTCCCGATCCGGATCGAGGAACGGTGCGGCCAGAGTTGACTCCCCCGGTAGCTCTGCCGGTCCCCGGCGTAGATGAAGACGACCCCCTGGAACCCTTCGAGGGGATTCTTTCCTTCACGTTTCTCCAGGGCCTTCAGTGCGTCCTTGAAGATCGTCCTCTTCGATCCGTTCCCGGGACCCATATCCTGTTCGTCATAATAGGCCCAGTTCTCCGGAACCCGCACCCAATCGAAGACCTCTCCTGTCACGTCGAAGCGCCCCACGGAGTTCTCGCGGTAGTAATCCCGGAGACTACCGTAGGTCCGCCGTCCGTCCGGCGCCCGGGAGTACGTGCCCTTCGAAAAGAGCATCTCGGCGAACCGCTCCTTCTTGTGGAGAGGTTCATGGAAACGGTCGCGGAACTCGACGAGGACGACCGCGAGCCTGAAGGTCTTCCCCCTCCAATCGAGCCGCCTCCTGTTCTTCGAATAAGCCCTGGGTTTGACCCGGACGAGCTTCTTCGAGGCCCGCCGGTCCACCCGGATCGCGGCCTTCTTCGCCTTCGCCAGCAAGCGCCGCAGGAACCCGCTGGATGTGGGCCGCCTGCGGTTGACCTTCGTGATCGTATCTCCGACCTTGAGGCCCGCCCGCTCGGCAGCACCTCTGGGATCGACCCTCTCGACCCGGAACTTTCCTCCGGTCTTGCGGAAGTCGAATCCGGGCCAGCCCTTGCTCTCCGGATCGCGCTGGATCGTGACGGTCTTGTGGACGGCGGGGCGGAACACCGTGATCCGAACCGGACGGCCGGGTTCCAGGGTGCCGAAAGCAGCCTCGAGATCCGCGGTCTCCCGGATCTCCGTCCGTCCGATCGCCTGCACGAGATCCCCGGGAAGGATGCCGGCCTTCGAGGCCGGCCCCCGGGGTTCGACCTCCGCCACGACCATCCCGTTCCACGTGATCCCCCCGAGCGACCAACCGAGATCGGCGCGCGGCCGAAGGAGGGAGGAGGTCTCGACCTCGACCTTCCGCAAGCCTTCGACGGTGACCGCATCCTCCGGAAGGACACGGATCACATCCACGTCGGGCCGGGGCCCCTGGAGGGCCAGGATCAGGAGGGCAGGAAGGAACACCGGGTCATCCTACCTCCCCCGTAAGCCGGCGAGAGCCGGTCTCTTCGGCCTTTCATTCCGGACCCGCGAGGATCCCCCGCACCGCCATGCGGAGATCCCGCGCACGGTAGGGCTTCAGAAGGAAGCGGATACGGCCCTCACGGCAGGATTCCCGGAATCTCCGTTCAACCTCCTGCTCGCTGAATCCGCTGGAGAGGATGATCGGGATCTCCGGATCGAGAGCCCGGAGTTCCATCAGACACTCCTCGCCTCCCATGACGGGCATCGTCAAATCGAGAAGGACGAGGGAAAACCTCTCCTCGGAGGCCCGGAAGACCTCGAGGGCCTCCCTCCCGTTGGAGGCCGTCACGACCTCGCAACCCGCCCGCTCCAAGGTGGTCTTGGCCAGATCCCGGATCCCCGCCTCGTCCTCAACGACGAGGATCCGCGCTCCCAATTCGCTCGTATCCTCCTCCATTTCTCCTACTCCATCGGTCGATTCGAACACCAAGGAAGTCTCCAGGTTCTCCGAGACGGGCCAATAGACGAGGAAGGCCGTTCCGCTCCCTTTCCGGCTCCGGACGAGGATCCCGCCGCGGTGGGTCCGGACGATTCCGAGAACGGCGGCCAGACCCAGCCCCCTTCCGGTGAACTTCGTCGTGAAGAAGGGATCGAAGATCCTGTCTTGAATCTCATCATCCATTCCGGCGCCGTTGTCCTCGACCCGGAGACAGACGCAATCCCCGGTTCCCGGAGGTCGTCCGTACATCTTTCCCCGCGGGAAATCCGGATCGGTCCCCTTCCGGAGAAAGACCAGGATCTCGATCCGGCCTACCCCGTCCTCGAAGGATTCCGCGGCGTTCGTGACGAGGTTCATGACGACCTGACGGACCTGGCTTCGGTCCGCCCCGATCGGGGGGAGTTCCTCGGAAAGCTGGGTCACGATCCTGATCTTCTTGGAAAGGGCCGAACGGAGGATCGGGAGGACCTCGTTCACGACCTCGTTCAGATCGACCGCCTCGACCCGGAAGCCCCCCCCTCCGGAATAGACCAGCATCTGGCGGGAGAGATCGGCGGCCTGACGAGCCGCCTGCTGGATCCTCCGCACCCAGGTTCGGGCCTCTTCATTTTCCACGAGAACGCCTCCGAGAAGGTCGGCGTGCCCGAGAATCCCGGTAAGGAGATTGTTGAAGTCATGCGCGATCCCTCCCGCCAGGATCCCCAGGCTCTCGAACTTCTGGGCCTGGAGAACCTGTGCCTCGAGGCGCTTGCTCTCCTCCTCGGCCCTTCTCCTCTCCGTGATATCGATCAGGTGCCCGGAGAAACTCTCGAGCGCCCCCTCCTCGTCCCGTCCGACGATCGTGAAGTCGTGCACCCAGCGGACGCTCCCGTCCACGTGGAGAACCCGATAGATCCGCTCGAAGGATTCGACCCCTTGCTTCGAATAGCTTTCGACCTCGGCCGCGACCCTTTCGAGATCCTCGGGATGAACGACTTCGGCATAGGGAACCTCTCCGGACAGGAAGGCCTCGGCCTCCCTCCCGAAGATCCGAACGACGTTCGGAGAGACGTAGCTCACCGGCCAACCGGGCTCGTTCCGCCACTGGAACACGACGACGGGCCCACCGATGAAATGTCGCCGTTCCCTCTCCAGCACCTCCTGGATCCTGCGCCGGGCGTCGATGTCCTTGTGGGTGCCGATCATCCGAAGGGCGCGCCCCCCCCCGTCGCGCTCGACGACCGTTCCCGCCATCAGGATCCACTTCCAGCTTCCATCCTTGCAGCGCAGCCGTCCCTCGACCTCGTAGATATCCTCCCGGCCCTTCAGGACCTCCTGGAGACGGTCAAGGATCCTGGGGCTGTCCTTCGGGTGCAGGAGGCTCTCCCACAGCGAATAGGTGACGGGGCGCTCCCCGGGGGCGTAGCCGAGCATCGTCAACCAGCGGTCGTTGGTCCAGACCTCCTCCTCCCCCGTCCTCCAGTCCCAGACTCCGTCGCGGGAGGCGAAGACCGCGAGTTCCCATCGCTTGTGGACCGCCTCGAGGCGCTTCGAAACCCTTTGGATCCTGGCACGGAGACTGCGGTTCCAGGTGAAGATCCCCCCGGCGAGGAGCAGGAGGGCCCCGATCAGGAAGGAAGCCCAGAAGGGAAGCTCCGCCCTCTTCGAAAGCAGGAGCGGCGAGGCGTGCAGCCAGTTCCGGGCGAGTTCCTTGTAAAAGCCTTCCGCGCGGAGCCTCCGCGAAAGCTCTTCGATCGTATCGAGGAGGGGTTTCGAATCCCGCCGGACGAGGAAACGCACCGGACGCCTCGGAAGGATCTCCTCGTCCCCCAGGTCGATCCGATCGAAACCGAAGCGGTTCAGGACGGAGACCCCCGCGTGACGGACGCAGACGAAGGCGTCGACCCTCCCCTGATCCAGGAGGAGCATCCCCTCGAGCACGCTTTGGACCCTGCGTAGGGGAAAGGTACGGTTCTCGTTCAAGGTTCGGAGCAGGGGATTCCCCGTCTCGATCGCGACACGATGGGTCCTCAGGTCTCCGATCCCGTGGAGATCCGAGCGGTGGATGCGGTTCCGGAAGATCGATTGCGGGACCTCGAGGATCGGACTCCCTGCGAGAAGATCCTCCGGAGACCCTCCGCTTCCGATCTCGGGGACCAGGTCCACCCGTCCCTCGCGGAGACTCCGCCCGGTTTCCGCGGGTTCGAGCGGCACGAAACGGAAAAGGAACTCGCTCTCTGCCCCGATCCGGCGGAGGAGATCGACGAGAAAACCCGCGGGCTCGTTCAACTCGTCGAAGAAGGCGTAGGGAGCAAAGCCCTGGGGGACCGCGACCCGAACCCTTCCCGACAGGCGCGGCTCATGAGGATGCTCAACCCGCAGCCCGGGTTCCGACCCGCCCGCTCCGAGGAGGGCGAGAAAGTAGGGAAGCAGGATTGGGCGACCGGTCGCCATGCGTTCGGAAAGAAACACGTTTCCTCGAACTTCGGGCGGAAAGCAGGACTGTCCCGTATCCTCGCATGATTACAACGATGAAACCCTTCCGGATCCACGTCGACTGCCTCCCCGGACTTCTTCCGTTCCTGCGGGAGGAGGCCGAGGAGTACGGGTTCTTCCCCGTGGAGACCCGAAGGACCGGCCTCGTCCTTCTCGGCCACCGGAACCTTCTCTATCGCGCCCTCGCCCTCTTCGGGACGGCCTCCGGCCTCCGCCTCGAGGTCGCCGCCTTCCCCGCTCGCAGTCTCGGCGAACTGGAGCGGAAGACCGCGGCCCTGGATTGGAACCGGCATTTTCACCCCGGTTCGGCCTGGCGAGTCCGGGCGATCTCCTCCAAGTCCCGCCTCGGCCACACGGGAGCCGTTGAGGAACGGGTCGCCCGGGGCGTCGCGGCCTCGATCGGCGGTGCGATCCCTCCAAAGGAAGACGAGCCCGGAATCCCCGTTCCGGTCCTCAAGGTCCGGATCTTGAACGACCGTTGCAGGATCGACCTCGACCCGCTCGGGACCCCTCTTCCGGCGCGCTCCTGGAGGACGGAGACCGGTCCCGCCTCCCTGCGTCCCGACCTCGCCCTCGCCCTGGTCCGGGCCTCGGGATGGGACCGGAGATCCCCCCTCTTCGATCCGATGGCCGGCTGCGGCACGATCCCGATCGAGGCCGGGGGGCTGGCGCTCCGGCTCCCCGCGGGCAGGGGCCCCAGGGAGGCTCTTCGGGCCTTCGTCTGGCACGATGAGGACGAACGCCTCCGGATCGAGACCGAACTCCTCGCCCTGGCGGAAAGGCCCTCCCCTCCGCTTCGGATCCTCGCGGCGGACAAGGACCCCGTGATGTGCGCGCGGGCGCGCCGCAACGCGGAACGGGCGGGGATCCTCGACCTCTACGACGGAGAGGCCGCCGCCCTGAGCCGCCAGACCTTCTGGCGAGGCCCCCACGGCCCGAAGGGAGCGGTCGTCACGGACCCGCCCTTCGGAAAGAGGTCCGGAGACCCCGAGCGGCTCCCGCGTTTGCTCCGGGCCTTGGGCGCACGCCTCACGGCCCTTCCTCCCGACTGGAGGATCGCGATCCTCGGGCCGGATCCCCGCAAGATCCGGAAACTCGCAGTCCCCCTGGTCTACGCCTTCTCGAGCCTGCACGGAGGCATCGACGTGCAGGCCCTCGTTCGTCCCCCGCACACGCGGATCTCGAAGGCCGGGAGCGGAAACCGCGTTGCAGGGACATTCTGCGACAAAGTGCGACGCCGGCCCTCGACGGGGCGCCGCGGGAGAGATCGAAGAGACCTGTAGAATCCCTCCATGGTCGAGACCCTCGAAATCCGCCTCCACGGAAGGGGAGGACAGGGCGGCGTGACCTGCGCCAAGATCCTCGCCTCCGTCTACGCGAGACTCGGGTTCCACGTCCAGACCTTCGGGGATTACGCCGGAGAGCGCTCCGGGGCCCCCGTCCGCGCCTACACGAGAGTCTCCAGGAAACCGATCCTCAACCGCAACAAGGTCTACGAACCCGATCACCTCGTCATCCTGGACGCCAACCTCCTCGGCCCCGAGGCCCTCGCCGGACTCGTCCCCGGAGGGAGCCTCCTGATCAACTCTCCCGAGGACCCGGGGAGCCTCGGGGGACGCTTCCCCGGGCATCCCTTGGGCGTCCTCGACGCGACGGCGATCGCGCGCCGTCACGGGATCGGCACGAGGTCCCTCGTCATCGTGAACACGACGATCGCGGGGGCCTTCGTCCGGATGCAGGATCTCCCCCTCGAGGAACTCGAGAAGGCCTACCGGAGTCTCGGGCTTCTCAGCAACTTCCCCGCCGCGAAGGAGGCCTTCGAAACCGTCCGGGTCCTCGGAGAAGGGACGGGAACGGCCGCGGACTCCGGGATCCGGGACACCGAGCCGGCCTCGCCCCCGCCTTCCGAGGTCGAGCCCCTCGTCACCCACAAGGAGAGCCCTCCGACCGGGTTGAAGACCGGAAGCTGGCGGACCCAGGTCCCGGCCTACGTCGAGACCCTCGCCCCCTGCAACGCCTGGTGCCCCGCCGGTAACGACGTCGTGGGCTTCGTCCAGGCGATCGCCAGGGACCGGGTCGAGGAGGCGGCCTCCATCCTCGCCCGGACGACCCCCTTCCCCGGGGTCTGCGGGCGGGTCTGCCCCGCCCCCTGCATGGAGGGCTGCAACCGCCGGGAATACGACGGCGCGGTCCGGATCCGGGGACTCGAACGATGGGTCGCGGACCGTTTTCCCGCGCGGCGTCCCGAGGTCCAACCCTCCCCCGCCCCTCGACGTTTCGCGGTGGTCGGTTCGGGGCCCGCGGGCCTGACGGCCTCCTGGACCCTCGCCCGCCTGGGTCATCGGGTCGTGCTCTTCGAGCGCGGTCCCCTTCTCGGTGGGGTCCTTCGCACCGGGATCCCCCCCTATCGGCTCCCCCGCGAAGTCCTCGACCGGGAGATCGGGGGAATCCTGGATCTCGGCGTCGAGACCCGGACCTCCTTCGACCTCGATCGGAACGGGCTCGAGGATCTCCGCGCGGAGTTCGACGCGATCCTCCTCGCGACCGGACTCCAGTCCCTCAGGGGCCTGGACCTGGAAGGCGGGGACTTGCCCGGGGTCCGCCAGGGGATCGGCTTCCTCGAGGAACGCAACTCCGGGGTCCTTCCCCCGCTTCGGGGCCGTGTCCTCGTCCTCGGGGGCGGGAACACCGCGATGGATTGCGCCCGGAGCGCCCTGCGCGCCGGCGCGGAATCGGTGATCGTCGCCTACCGCCGGAGCCTCGAGGAGATGCCGGCGATCCGGGAAGAGATCGAGGAGGCGAGGGAGGAGGGGGTCGAACTGCGGGAATGCCTGGCCCCGGCCGCCTTCCTCGGTAACGGACGGGTCGAGGCCGCCCGCCTGGAGAAGATGGTCCTCGGCGATCCCGGGGAGGACGGCAGGAGGCGCCCGGTCCCCACCGGAGAGTTCCTGACGGTCGCCTGCGATTCGGTCCTCCTCGCCCTCGGCCAATCGGCGAAGACCTCGATCCTCCCCGAGGGGGCGGGGATCGAGGGCGGTCGCGTGACCGGCCTCCCCGAGGGAGCCCCGGTCTATTGCGCGGGCGACTTCGCGACGGGCGAGGGAACGGTCACCCACGCGATCGGCGACGGAAGACGGATGGCCCAGCGCGCCCTCCTCGCCCTCGGCGAGGAACTGGAGGTCTTCGAGAGGCCGGACCGGACACAAGCGGTCCCGATCACCGACATCCGCCTCGATCATTTCTCGAAGGCCCCCCCGGGCGAGGAGAGGCGCAGGACCGACGCGGCCCGTCTCCATCCCGACCTCGAGGTGAACCTCGGCCTCGAAAGCCCCCTCGAGGCTCACCGTTGTTTCTCCTGCGGCCATTGCACGTTCTGCGACACCTGCCTCGTCTACTGTCCTGAAGGGATCGTCCGCCGGGCCGAGGACGGCTACGAGCTGGACTACAGTTACTGCAAGGGGTGCGGGATCTGCGTCGAGGAATGCCCCCGGCGGGCGATGGAGATGCGGACATGACTCGGGAACTGCTCAGCGCGAACCACGCTGCGGCGACGGCGGTCATCCTCGCCGGAGAGGCCAACCGTAAAGGGCGCGGTTTCGGAGGAGGGGTCTACCCGATCACTCCCCAGACGGAATGCATCGAACGCATCTGTGCGCATCGATTCGCCAAGGGCGAGGTCATCAGGGTCGAGAGCGAACACTCGGCGATGGCCGCGTGCATCGGCTTCAGCCTGGCGGGCGCCCGCTCTTTCACAGCCTCCTCCAGCAACGGTCTCGCCTACATGTGCGAGAACGTCTTCAACGCGGCTCTCTACCGCCTCCCGATCGTCATGATGGCCGTCAACCGCACGATCGGACCTCCATGGAACATCTGGGTCGACCACGGCGACACCTTGAGTCTCAGAGACAGCGGCTGGATCCAGTTCTACTGCGAGGACAACCAGGAAGTCCTCGACACGATCCTCGCGGCCTTCCGGCTCGCCGAGGATCCGGAGATCCTTCTTCCGGTCCTCGTCTGCCAGGACGCCTTCGTTCTCTCCCACACGATGATGCAGACCGAAGTGCCGGATCCCGCCGAAGTCGAGGCCTTCCTACCCGTCCTCGATCTTCCCCACCGGTTGACGGATGCTCCCGTGACGGTGGGGGGTCTGGATTTCCCGCACGAGACGGAGGTCCACCGTCGCCAGCACCAGGAAGCGATGGACCGGGTTCCCGGAGTCCACGAGAGGATCCGCGGGGACTTCGCGAAGATCTTCGGCCGCGGACTCGCGGGCTCCGTCGTCGCATACCGTTGCGAGGATGCCGAAACCCTCCTCCTGAGCATGGGAACGACCGCCAGCACCGTCCGCACGGTCGTCGACGAATGCAGGGCGGAAGGCCGGAAAGTCGGCGGGTTGAAAGTCCGGATGTTCCGGCCCTTTCCCGAGGAGGAGATCCGACGCACCCTGTCCGGAGCCCACAAGATCGCGGTCCTCGACCGTAACCTCAGCCTCGGGAGCGGCGGCATCCTCTGGACCGAGGCGCGCGCCCTCGCCCCCCGGGACGCCGTCGTCCAGGACTACATTCTGGGTCTCGGCGGCGGCGACATCCGCCCCGAGCACATCCACGGGATCCTCACCGATCTCGAATCGAGGGAACGGGCCTCGTCCCCGGTGATCCTGGAGGTCGCATGACGAAGGAACCCCTGCTCGACGGAATCGCGCAGACCGAGGCGGATCGTGATCTCCCGCTGCTCCGCCCCGGGAACACGAACTGCGGGGGCTGCGGGATGTCCATCGCCCTCCAGATGCTGAGTCGCGCGCTCTCGGACCGGAACGTGCGCATCGTGATCCCCGCCTGCTGCGGCATCGTCACGGCGGGCCCCTTCCCCTGGTCCGCCTACGGGGCTCCGGTCGTGGCCTCGACCTTCGCCTCCGCGGCCGCCGTGGCCTCGGGGCTCGCCCGCACGGCCCGGATGAACGACGAGGACACCCGGGTCCTCTGCTGGGCCGGGGACGGCGGAACCTATGACATCGGCATGGCGACCCTCTCCGCCGCCGCGGAGAGGAACGAGGACATCCTTTATGTCTGCTATGACAACGAAATCTACGGGAACACCGGGGGACAGCGCTCCTCCGCGACCCCGGTCGGAGCACGCACGACGACCACCCCGGGTGGCGAGGATCTCCGGAAGAAAGACATCCTCGGCATCATGGCGGCGCACGGGATTCCCTACGCCGCGAGCCTCTCTCTCGCCCATCCCGAGGACTGCCTGGAGAAGTTCCGAAAGGCCCTCGACCTCCGGGGCTTCCGTTTTCTCCATGTCCTCTCCCCCTGCCCGACGGGCTGGAAATCCGAGCCCGCGGAAGGCGTCCGACTGATCCGCCTCGCGGTCGAGGCGGGACTCTACCCGGTGCTCGAGATCCGAAACGGTCGGGAGTGGAGGGTCACGGTCGATCCCGGGGACGATGAGGAAGCCCTCCGGCGTTATTTCCGGAGCCAGGGTCGTTTCCCCGAGGGGAGCCTCGACCTCGCAAAGGTCCGCGCAGAGATCGAGGAACACTGGAGGGAGATCCGAAAGATGTCGAAGGACCGGGCACCCCTGAACCCGGGCCCGGAATCCCCTATCCTCCGGCCATGAACCCGAACCCCGCTCCTGAGGAGCGCGCTTTCAAGCTGCGACTCGCTCTGATCGCCGCGGCCCTGCTCGGCGGGGAACTTCTCTTCGGAATCACGGTCGCCGTGCTCCACGCCACGGGGTTCACCCCACCGGGAGCCGTGGCCTCCCTTCCTCTCGGCCCGGCCTTCCTCGCGATCGGAGCGGTTACCCTCACCGCCGCTCTCGTGCTTCGGCCCCCGCTCCGGAGAAGAATCGCCGAGGCTCTGGAATCCGAGAGAAATAACCGGAGGATGGTCGCGTTCATCCTCCCGATGGCCATCCTCGAGGTCGGGGTCTTCTTCAACCTCCTCACCTGGCTGCTCGTTCCGGAGGCTTACCTGAACGCCGGCGCCGCCCTCGGCCTCTTCCTCGTCTCCCTGACCTTCCTGCCGGTCTCGGACGGGTCCTGAACCCGAAGGAGGAGGAGGAAGTCTCCTCCCGACTCCCCCGGGCCGGCGCCCGGAGGAGGGCTTCAACTCCTCGAGACCTCCTGCCACCCGTTGAAGACGACGTAGCGCCCCGGAAGCAGGTATCCGACCTGCCGGAGGATCTCGCTCGAGTACTGGATCTTGGCCTGGTGCTCGACCTCGAGCTTCATCTCACCGACGCCGTGCTCATGCTTTTCGTTGATGTCTCCCATCGGCGGGCCGAGGATCGCCCCTCCGTTGAGCACCGAGCCCTTCTCGATCTCGAGCTTGCCCATCGCGATGACGAGGCCGTCGAAGCGGAAGCCCTTCTCGATCTCGAGCTTGCCGGTCACGACCAGGATTCCTGCCCCCCGCCCGTTCGTTTCGAGTTCGAGGTCTCCGTTCCGGAAGATCACCTTGTAATCCCCCTGCGAGGCGTCCCCGAGATTCGTCGCTGTCTTGATGTCCTTCTTCGTCAGCACGACGTCGGCTACGCTCCGGAGCTTCGTAACGAGGTCGGTGAGGTTCAAGGTCCTCGCATTCCCCGCGAGGCTCGGCGAGCCACCGACCCCCTGGACGGAACTGCCGGACGAGATCTTCAAGGCCATACCGAGGTCGGTCGCCGGTTCCGAGGAAATGGTCTTCAGTCCGGGCTGGTTGACCAAGGCCGGCGCGCTCGGCGTGTGGGAATGGGA
>Ga0256830_1000558_pt1 | contig 29129 bp, 26 predicted proteins | sample 128326metaG_FD_190537 | JGI IMG/M metagenome (GOLD analysis project Ga0256830, IMG submission 190537) | Hydrothermal vent microbial communities from Lau Basin, Pacific Ocean - 128-326 | ecosystem: Environmental > Aquatic > Marine > Hydrothermal vents | place: Pacific Ocean: Lau Basin | collected... | reverse complement strand
GTGACGGCCGGCGGGCGGGCGGGCGGCCCGCCACGCGCGCCAGCACTCGCCCAGCGTAGCCGGGCGCGCACCGCGCGCGACCCAGGCGTCGGCGATGCGCCAGGCCAGCCGCCACTGCGCGATCAGCGTGCCCCACGCCGCGAGCAGCCCGGCCTCCGGGTCGTACACGTGGGCCGCCTCCGAGGTCAGGCCGTTCAGCTCGAGGACCACGAGGCCGCGCCCCGCCCGCAGGTCCTCGCGCGACGGCGCCCGCAGGTCGAGCCGCCCGAACGAGAACCCCTCGCACCCTCCGAGCAGGGCCTCGACCGCCGCGAGCAGCTCGGGCGTGGCGTCGTCCTCGGCATCGTAGAAAGTGGCGCCGCGGCAGTGGGTGCCGAGCGGGGACAGGACCACGCGCTCGCCGGCGGCGGGGACCTCGTCCAACCGCTCCGCCAGCCGCTCCAGGAAGAACGGCGCCATCGCGACGTGGCGCGGATGGGCGAGGACCAACCGCTCCAGGGTGGAGCGCCCGTCGCCCTCGACCTCGGGCAGTTCCTTGCGGGCGACCGAGATCAGCCGGCCGCTGGGGGCTTCCGGCTCGCACACCCAGAACACGCCGTACTCGACGCCCGGGACGTACTCCTGGGCGAGCGCGTCCTCGGGGTGGGCGCGCAGCCAGGCCCGTGCCGCCCCAGGGTCGTCCACCACGGCGACGCCGGCGCCGCGCTCGCCGCGGTCCGGCTTCAGGACCAGGGGCCAGTGGAGACCGCGCTCGCACCGCCAGGCTTCCAGGGCGGCGGCCCGGCCTTCGGCTTCGCCCGACGGCAGGCGCAGGGTGGTCGCCGGACGGGCGACGCGCTCCGGGTCGGCGCCCGCGGCGACGGCGCGCGCATGGGCCGCGTCGAGCGCGTCGTGGACGTCCCCCTTGCTCTCGCCGACCAGGCCGCCGGTGGGAATGGCGGGGTTCACCGCCGTGACCCGAGCCAGGCTGCGCCGCTTGAGGGCGGGCAGGAGCACGCCGATCAGGACCACCGGCGGATAGAACAGCCAGCGGGGCCAGTACTCCCAGCGGGTGCGGCGCTTCCACGCGCCGAGCAGCAGGCGCCGGCCGCGCCAGGTCAGCGCCGGGACCACGACGCGGACCAGCAGGAACAGGGCCAGGAGCACGGCGAGCGCGCCCCACGGCCCCCACGCGCCGAGCTGGGCCATGCGCTCCTGCACGGTGCCGCCGACCGCTGTCGAGAGTCCGACCAGCGCCGGGGTCCACAGCAGACCGGCGAGGGCGAACCACCCCGCGAAACGCCAGAACCCGGTCCCCACCGCTCCGGCGGCGAAGTAGGTCGGCAGCCGCAGCCCCGGCATGAAGCGCGAGGCGAAGACGAGGGTCATGCCGCGACGGGCGAAGGCGTCGCGGGCGCGGGCCACGGCGCCGGGACGCAGCACCCAGCGAAAGGGGCGGCGGCGCAGGGCGGACGGGCCGAGGACGCGGCCGGCGAGGTAGAGCCCGAGGTCGCCGACCAGGATGCCGACGAAGCAGGCCGCGGTCGCCGGCGCGAAGCCGAGACGGTCGGCGGCGACGAGCAGGCCGGCGCCGATGCAGGTCAGGTCCTCGCTGACCAGGGTGGCCGCGGCGAGCAGCAGGAGGACCAGGCCCAGGGCGAAACCGTGGAACGGCGGCAGGGTGGCGGGGTCGAAGGGGGCGCGGGCGGCGGCCACCCGCTCGGGGGCGGCCCCGGCACGGTCGGGCGCCCGCCCGGCCTCGACCGCGTCGAGGAAGGCCGCGACGTCGGCGGCCACCTCGACGGGACGCGTCCACGGCAGGAAGTGCCCGGCGTCGTCGTACCAGCGGGCCCGCGCCTGGGGCACCAGGCGCAATGTCTCCGCCGCAGCCTCCGGCGCGACCAGGAAGTCGCGGCGGCCGTGCACCACCAGGGTCGGCGGCGTGAAGGCGGCCAACAGCGGTCGCAGCCGGCGCTGGTCGGTGTCCACGAAGGTGCGCGCGCAGGACGGCCCGAGGAAGGGGCGGTCCCAGGCGCCGAAGTGGGGCACGCCCCAGACCGCGGCGCGGGTGGCGCCGAGCCAGAGCAGGTGGACGAGATGGTTCAGCTCGTAGGAACCGAACAGTTCGTACTCCTGGGCGCCGATGGAACAGAGCAGGGTCGCCGAGGCGATGCGCTCGGGGGCCAGCCGCCACAGCTCGAGGAGGACGCCGCCGCCCATGGAGTAGCCGACGGCGTGGACCCGCGCGACGCCCAGGCGGTCGAGCAGGTCGAGCACCACCCGCGCCTGCGCCGCGACGGCATGGGACGGCAGGTCGTCGCCGAACGGCCCGTGGCGGCGGCTGGCGCCGAAACCGGGCAGGTCGGGGGCGATCACGGGGCGGTCGCCGAGCCCGGCCTCGAGGATGCGATCGAAGTCGCGATGGCTCCCCGGACAACCGTGGAGCAGGAGCACCGGGACCGCCCCGCCGTCGAGGTCGCCCTCGACGCGCCACGCCAACGGCGCGGGCGTGCCCGGGTCGAGCACGGGGTCGCCGCCGACCATCCGCGCAGCCGGGACGAGGGCGGCCGCGAGACCGGCGGCGCGGGCCTCCTCCACCGCCGTCGCGGGATCGCTCGGGAAGCGCAGCCACCAGGTCGCCCAAGAGGCGGCGAGCAGGGAGGCCCAGACCGCGAGGACCCGCACCTTCCTGCTCACGGGGTCGGGGTCGCCGGCGCGGCGAGGGGCAGCGACGCCTCGGCCCACGCCGTCGGCCGACACGGCGGCGCCGGATGGTGGCGCAGCACGACCGCACTGCGCCCGAGGACGGCATGGACCAGACTGCGGGTCGCCGCTTCGTCACGGTGCATGCACACCGAAGCCGGCCCCGCTTCGGGAAGGTGGCTGCGATGGAAGGCGAGCAGGCCGGCTCGGTCGGCGGGCGGCCCCATCGCACGCCACGCCTCGAGCCGTTCCGGACCGACCGTCCCCGGGCGGAAACTGCTGCTCACGAGCGGCGCCTCGGGGACGGACTGCGCGAGCGTCCTCCCGTCCCAGGTGAACAGCCGCGGCTCCCCGCGGGCGCGGAACACGACGACCCGGAACGGACGGTGGCGGGCGAGGTCCGCGGCCGCGAGCGCCGAGCGCACCGCCGCGGGCGAGGGCGCGCCGAGGAGGTCGAGCAGGAGCAGGCCGCGGCTGCGCAGGTCGTCGCGCTCGGCCACGACGCCGACGTGGTTGAGGAGCCCCATCGCGAGCCCGGCGTCGTTGACCCCGAACCAGGTCCCGCCGGCTTCGCCGTCGCGCGGCGAAAGGATGCGCCCGCCGCCTGGGGCGACGGACTCCTGCAGCGGCTCCTCGGGGGCGCGTTCGCGCCGCTCGTCTCGGCTGAAGAAGACCTCCAGCCCCGCCTCGGTCCGAACCCAGGAGACCGTGCACATGGTTTCAGCGCGTCTGCGCCTCCCAGTGGCGCAGGGTGGACGGAGCGACGCCGAAGCCGTCCGGGACCTCGACTCCGTGGGAGCGGAGCACCACCGCCACCAGGGCGAGGTGGTGGATGGCGTGGTGGAGCAGGAACAGGAGTTCGCGCTGCGGGGTGCTGACCGCCTCGACCGCCCACTCCTCGCGGGGGCGGTCGCCGAGGACGACGACCCGCTCCGGCCAGCCCGCGGCGGCGGCCTCGCCCAGCTCACGCTCGAGGCGGTCCAGCGTCGCCAGGGCGAAGCCGGGGTCCTCCTCGACGCGGGCGTCGCGGGCGCGGGCTTCGTAGTCCACCACCCCGCCGTCGCGCAGTCCACGCAGGAAGCAGTCGTAGAGGTCGAGCGCGTGGCGCAGGTGCGCTCCCGTCGGGTAGAGCCCGAGGGCGGCGGCCGGCGCACGATAGACGTCCGGGTCGAGACCGCGGAGGACGTCGCGGACCTGACCGAACAACCAGGCGTGGGAGGCGAGCAGGGGGTCGGAGGAAGTCACGTGGCGAGGAGTCGCGGGGGCGCCATGGGTTCGAAGATCGCCTCCAGTTCGTGACGCGCGAGTCGGGCGATTTCCTTGCGGTCGTCGGCCGCGACCGGCTCCGGCGCGAACCGCAGCCGTGCCCGCACGCGGGGCAGGGTCAAGAGGCCGAGGAAGTGCGGCGCGAAGGCGGCGTCGCCCCACCAGGCGACCGTCTCGGAGGCGGGGCGCTCGGGGTCGTCGGTCGCGTAGGCCAGCGCGGCGACGTGGACGCGCCCGCCGACGGCCCGCGCCGCCTCGAACAGGCTGGGGCGGAAGGGCAGGAGTTCGGTCCCCGGTGAACTCGTGCCCTCGGGGAAGAAGACGACGGTCTCGCCCAGGGCCAGCCGCTCCGACACCGCCTCGACCATCGGCTTCACCGCCGAGCGGCGCTCACGCTCCAGGTAGAGCGTGCCGGCGCCGGTGACGGCCCAACCGAGGACGGGCCAGTGCCGGACCTCGGCCTTGGAGACGAAGGTGGCCGGAACGCGGCTCCACAGCACCAGCACGTCGAGGTAGGAGAGGTGGTTGCTGACCAGGAGCGAGCCGGGGGGCGGCGCCGGACCGTCACACTCGACGCGAACGCCGATGATGGCGAGAGCGCTCCTCGCCCACAGGGACATCTGGCGGTGCCGGATGCGCGAAGCGAGGCGGCGCGAGAAGGGACGGGTCGCGGCCGGGACGATCCACGACGCCACGGTGAGGGTCGAGACGACGAAGAGACCGGCGAGCCGGAACGTCGCGCGCAGGGCGCCGAGGGGCCGGCTCACGCCCCGTCCTCCTGGAGGAAACCGACGAAGGTCTCCTCGTCCATCGCGGCGAGGTCGAGGATGGTGAAGAAGTCCACCGTCTTGAAGTCGCGATCCAACGCCGGCGGGCCGCACACCTTGCCGCCGTAGCGCAGGTAGATGCCGAACAGCCGCGGGATCGCCACCGGCCGCTCCGCCTCGGGGTCGGGCCGCCCCGGACGGCAGGCCACCTCCGGACGCGGTTGGAGACGGAACTCGGGATGGACGTGGCCGTGTTCCCGGAGGTGGCGCCAGGTGCGCAATCCGTACTCCTCGGACTGCGAGGTCAGCGAGTTGCAGCCGAAGAAGAAGCGTTTGCGGTGCCAGAGCACGTAGCTGGCGAGACCGCGCCACAAGGCGAACAGGACCAGGGTGTTGCGGTGCTCGCGGGCGACGCAGGCACGGCCCAGCTCGACCGACTCGTGGAGCACCCACTCGGGGAGCTCCTCCAGGAGGAACTCGCCGGCGCTGTAGAACCCGTGGCCGGCTGCGGCCTGCTCCCAGGCCTGGAGGCGGTAGGTGCCGACCACCTCGCGCCCGTCGGCGGTCTCGACCAGGAGGTGCTGGCACTGGGCGTCGAAGCGGTCGCGGTCGAGCCCGGCGGCCCAGGACTCGGCGAGTCCCTCGCCGAGCTCGCGGTTGAACACCTCGAAGCGCAGCCGACAGGCCCGCTCGACGTCGGCCTCGTCGCGGGCGAAACGGACCCGATAGCTCCCCGTGCGCAGGTCCAGGTCGGGGACCGGCCCGGCGAGGGCGGCCGGCTCGGCGGCGGCGAAGCGCTGGTAGGCGGACGAAGGCAAGGGCGGCTCCCCCCGCGGAAGAGGGGCGGCGCTATTCTAGGTGGATGGATGAATCCTCTGGGAACGCCACGGAACGCGTCGTCTTCCGCTTCGTCCTCGCCGATGCCGCCCAACCCGAGACCGAACTGGGCCGGGGCGAGCACGAGGCCGAGCTCGGGAACGGTTCGCTGCCCCCCGGTCTCGACCGCGAACTGTCCTCGATGCAACCCGGCGAGAGCCGCGAGTTCGAGCTGACGGCCGAGGAAGGCTACGGCGAGCGCAGCGAGGAAGAGGTCGCGCCCCTCCCCCGCGAGATGTTCGGCGAAGGGGTCGGCGACCTCCAGCCCGGTGTCGAGATCGAGGGCGAGATGGGCGGACAGATGTTCCGCGCCCGCGTGGTCGAGGTGAGGGACGACGAGGTCGTCCTCGACTTCAACCACCCGCTCGCCGGCATGCGCACCAAGTGGAAGGTCGAGATGGTCCAGCGCGGTCCGGCGGGCGCGCCGCCGAGCGGACTCATCACCGACGTCTAGGCCGGTCGCGCGGCGCCGTCGGCTTCAGTCCCGCTCCGGAGCGAAGGTCTCCGGTAGCGGAGGGAGGCGCTTGGCCTCTCGGCGCGACGCGGCCCGAGCTCGGACCTGCCAACGCGTCGCCTTCCCGCGGTCACGGGAGGCGGAGCGGCGGTACTCGACGACGACGGGGACGAGCGTTCCCGAAACGTTCGGCACCCGCACCACGTAGCGGGTGGCGCCTTCCGGCGGCGCTCCCGTCTCCAGCCGCCGCACGCCGGCGGCCACGGCCCGCCCCTCGACGGTCGCCAGCTCACCAAGCCGACGCGAGAACGAGGTCGCAAGGGCTGCGTCGCCGGTGGAGCGCCAAGCCAGCCCCATCACGGCCAGGACGCCGGTCACGATCATGGTGACCAGCAGCAGCGCCTGTCCGGCGCGCGCATCGGGGAACGCCGCGGTGTGGACCTTCATTGAGACCTCCAGACCAGGGTGACGGTGCGGGGCGCGCTCTCCGGGCCCGCGCCCAAGGTGATGCGGATCTCCCGCCCTCGGCCCCGCCGCGGCCGAACGATGTCGAAGTCGGTGATACCGGAGGCGACGACGAAGCGCTCGCCGGTGTAGGCGTCTCGGCGGATCAGTGAGTCGCCACGCAGGGCGTAGGAGAGGCCGGGGTCCCTGTCCCGGTCGCCGCCACGACGGTCGTCGTCGTCGTCGTCGTGGTCGTCCTCGTCGTGGTCGTCGTCCTCGTCGTCTCCGTGGCCGCGTCCTTGGCCCCTGCCGTGTTCGTAGTGACCACGGCCGCGGCGGCCGCTGCCCGCCCCGACGCCGCTGCGGTCGCCGAGACGATCGAGCACGGTGGGCTCACGACGCAGTACGAGCGCCCGGCCCTCGACCGACACTTCGTCGGCTCCGCCCAGATCGTGGGCCAGGTAGTCCAGGGCGAGCCGCAGCTCCTGCACGGCGCCGCCGCGTTCCTCCAGAGTGGTGATCATCGAAGTGAATGGGCCCGAAGCACGCACCGCAAGGCCGCTGACCACCGCGACCAGGAACATGGCGACGGACACCTCGAGCAGCGAGTGGCCCCGCTCCTTGGGAACAGGGGGTTGCTTCATCGCCGACCCCTCCGTTCATGCTCACCACGCCCCGGCTTGCGATGCCCGCCGTGTTCATCGTCGTCATCATCGTCATCGTCGTCGTCCTCCTCCTTCTCGCCGTCTCCCCGCCGAAGCTCCTGAGACACCACGACGGTCCAACGACCGTTCAGGAGGTCGGGCGTGGACTCGAGGACCACGACCGCATAACGTCCCCGACGCTCACCCTGCGGGGCGCGGGAGACGGGGTAGGCACGCCGCTTCTCCTCCACCCGCTGCAGAGTGGCAGGCAGGCCGATCGCGCGCTCCACCGCGTCGCGGGATTGGACGACTGCGAACACGGGTGTGTCGGCATACCACTCCTCCTGGGTGCGCAGGATCCGGTCATGCCCCATGAACGCGTTCGCGATCAGCGCGACGAACACGTTGAGGACGGCGATGGCCACCATCACCTCCATCACGGTGAAACCGCGTTCAGGGCGTGAGCGTCGTTCCGCCATCGGTCACGAAACCCGAGACCTCGCCGGTCTCGTCGAGGACGATCTCGCCGCGCCAAGAGCCCTCCGGCTTGCGGCGGGCGCGAATCACGAGTCGGTCGCCGCGGGCGACGGCGACCTCGCAGGTCCAGTGTGCTGCGTCACCCTCGGGGCGAAGCCGGAGCAGGCCCTCGGACACCAGCTGATCCAGGTCGTCGGTCCAGACTCCTGTCATCAGCCGATGCCGACGCTCCGCCTTCCAGATGCTGCGCAGGTCCTGGACGGCTCGGTCGAGTCGCAACCGCTCGGCCTGGTAGGTGGCCCGGGGCACGGCCGCCGTGGCCAGCACACCGAGGACGACGATCACGACCATGAGCTCGAGCAGGCCGAAGCCCGCTCGAGCCCGCTGCGAACGGCACCGGTCAGCCATCGCGGAAGGCGGCCTCCTGCGAACGGACGAGAGCGGAGCCATCGGTGTAGGCCGCGCTCGCGAGGAGCGCCTGGAGGCGCTCCAGCTCGGGACGGAGGGTCTCTTCCGAGGCGCCGGCGCCCAGCGCTACGGCATAGGCGTCGCCGGCGGCCTCGATCCGACCGAGCAGGGCCAAGGCCCGGGCCTCGACCAGGCTCGCGGAGATGGGGTCTGCGCCCTCCCGGCGGGCACGGCGCGCCATGCTCACGGCCGAGCGCCGGTCGCCGGCGAGGAACTCGGCGCGCGCCAGGTCGAGCCAGGCTTCGCCGTCCTCCGGCGCAAGACTGCAGTGCCGACGCAGGGCCTCGCTGGCGAAGCCGACCTTGCCGACCTCGAGGGCCGAGCGGCCCACCAGTGCCAGCAGTGCAGGAGCCAACGCATCCACGCCAAGGGCCTGGGCCCTACGAACCGCTTCCTCGTCGTCTCCAAGGTCCATCAGGGCGAGGAGGCGGCGCTGGTCCAACCCCCTGCCGCTCCAACCCGCCGCCTCGGATTGGTTCCATGCGCGCAGGGCGCGTCGTGGTTCGCCGGCGACGAACCATGCGTCACCGACCAGAGCGGCGAGGCGACGATCGGCCGGGAAGCGCTCGAGCGCCCAGTCGCCGACGCGGGCGGCCTCAGCGCTCTGGCCCGACGCGATCAGCGAGCGCACCAAACCCGTGAGGGGCGCTGGGTCGTTCGGGGCGAGCGTGGCCCAGGTCCGGTGCAGCTCCACGGCGCGCCCCCAGTCGCCGAGCCCCATCGCGGCGCGCGCCCCGAAGGCCACGAGACCAGGGTCTTCGGGGAAGGCGGCCAGGCCCTCTTCCAGGGCTTCGACCGCGCCGGCCTCGTCACCGAGGCGAAGCGCCAACTCTGCGCGCATCAAGTGGCCTCGCGCGGAGCCATCGGCTCCGCCCCAGGCATCCAACTCACGGGCTGCAGAGGCGAAGTCGCCCGCTTCGAGGAACCGCCCGGCCTCGAGGAGGCGGGCCTCGTCTCGCCAGCGATCGTAGGCGCGTGTGGAGTCGGCGCCGATGCCCGGAATCTGGCAGCCTGCTGCCAGGCTGAGGAAGGCGCCGAGAAGGACGGCGCAGGGAGTCGGTCGGAAGGGGGTCATCGGTCAGGGACGACGGCGGCCCGTAGGAACGCCTGCCGAATTCGTTCGTCGGCCCGAGATCGGCCGAGAGGCAGGAGGTCCCTGCCACTCTCTCGGCCAAGAGCACCGAAGACTTGAGGCGACTCTCCGACGTCATCGAGGAGGAGGAGCATGGCGGCGCGGGGGCGCTCGGAGGCAGCCAGGAGTTCGGGGGAGAAGGAGCTGGTACCCCACAACCCGATACCTTCCTCGCCATCCGTCCCTGCGCCGTGGCCGTCCAGGGAGGAGGCGACGTCACCACGGCGGATCACGTGAGGCGTGAGCAGGATGATGAGTTCCTCCCGCGTGGTCCGATCGAGCTGGCGCTGGAACAACCTGCCGACCAGAGGCAAGTCGCCGAGCAGAGGCACCTTGGTGTTCTCGTCCTCGGTCTTCTCGCGGAAGAGTCCACCGATGACGACGGTCTGCCCGTCGCGCACCAGGATGTTCGTGGTCAGCTCGGCGGTGTTCTCGAAGGGGAGCCCCAAATCGTTCAGGCCGCCGTCCGAGTCCTCGGGGTGGATCTCGAGACGGATCCTGCCGTCCTCGCCGACGAAGGGGCGGAACAGGAGCTGGGTGCCGGTCTCGAGGTATTCGATGGTCTGGATGCTGGTGGTCTCGGACACGGTGGTCGTGAGATAACCGTCGCGGCGCCCGAGCAGGAGCTGCCCCTGCTGTTTGTTGAGCGCCAGGATCTTGGTGTTGGCGAGGACCTCGGTGTCGGTGACGGTCTCCACCGCCTTGATGAACATGGCGGCGCTGCCGTCGATCCAACCGATGTTGAGCCCGGTGCCGGCGACGTTTGCAGTGAGCCCGGTGCCGCCGCGGGCGATGCCGTCCACGAGTTCGGCGCCGCCGACGTTCCGAGTCGAGAGGTCGAAGCCGTCGGAACTCCCCGACACGTCCTGGTAGTCCAGGCCCTGGAGGCGATCGAAGGAGATCCCCATCTGGAAGTCGTCCTCGAGCTTGGCGGCGAGCATCACCACCTCGAGCAGGACCTGCTCCGGTTCTCGGTCCAACGTTTCGATGAGCTCCTCGATGCGGTCGAGGTTCTCGGGGACGTCCCGGACCACGAGCACCTCGGCGTAGGCGTATTCGTCGCCGCCGGACTCCTCGAGCTCCGGTCGTAGTCCGATGCGGGCGCCGGACGACGCCGACACCTTGCCGCCTTCGGTGAGCATTCCCTGAACCATGCCGCGCAGGTCCTCGGCGCGGGCATAGTGCAGCCGATAGACCCGGGTCTCGTACATGGCCGGTTCGATGAAGAGATAGGAGCCGTGGTTGGTCGCGCGCAACGACGCGCCACGGCACACCATCTCGATGGCCTCCTCGGGCGAGACGTCGTAGAGGTCGCCGCTGAAGGTGGCGTTCACCTCGCGTGAGACGACGATGTTCTGACGCGTCAGTTTCCGCAGCTGCCGGAACACGTCGCGCACGTCCATGTTGCGGGCATGGAATTCGAGGCGACCGGCATCGGTACGGCGGAAACCCTCCTCCGTCCCGCTGCCGCTCGGCTGCTGGGCGCCGCCGGCCTGAGGGTCGGGAAGGGGGTCCTGGGCGGCGGCGGCCGACACGGCCGACGCCAGGAGGAAGGTGAGGAAGAAGGAGGTCATGGGTTCAGACGGACGAGGACAACTCGAACATGGGCAGGTAGAGTGCGATGAGCACGCCGGCGACGACCACGCTCATCAGGATGATGAGGACGGTCTCCACCTGCGCTGCGAGTCGCGTGACCGTGGTCTCGACCTTGCCCTGGTAGAAGCTTCCTACCTCGGCTAGGGTTTCCGGGAGGGTTCCCGACTCTTCACCGATTCGGGTCATGTTGGTCAGGAAGTGCGTGAAGAGGCCGGTCCCGCGCAGGGCGTCGGTGAGATTGCCGCCGCGGTCGATGCTCTCCACTGCGGCGCCCACGGCATCGTGGTAGGCCGGGATGCGACGGAACACGCGCTGCACCGTGCTCAACGCCTCGAGGATGGGCACGCCGGAGGCCAGGAGATTCGACAGGTTCTGGGCGAAGCGCTGCATCGCCGACTGCACCATCAGGTCACCGATCAGCGGGACGCTCAACAGGAAGTCGGTCCAGACGCGGCGGCCGCGCGGGGTGCGGATCCACGAACGGAAGACCACGGCGCCGACTGCGATGGGAGCCAGGTACGAGAGCCAGTCGTTGCGCAGGTCGTCGGACACGGCGACCAGGACTTTCGTCGGCCCCGGCAATTCCTTGCCGAACTCGGCGAACATCGAGGTGAACGTCGGCACCACCATGGTCAGCATCACCACGACCGCGGCGGTCGAGACGATCAGGATCATCGCCGGGTAGAACAACGATCCGATGATCTTGGAGCGGAAAGCGAGCTGGGCCTCGATCTGGTCGCAGAGGCGCAGCAGTACGACATCGAGCTGTCCCGAGATCTCGCCGCTGCGCACCGACTCGCACCACTCGGCCCGGAACACGCGGGGCTCGGCAGCCATGGCTTCCGCCAAGGAACCGCCGGATGCGATGCGCTCGGCAAGACCGCGAATCACCTTGGCGAGCCCCGTGCTCTCCGTCTGGTCGGCCGCAATGAGCAGGGCCTGGTAGAGCGGGGTCCCGGTACGGAACAGGGTGTTCATCTGGCGGAAGAACGCCAGGACGTCCCGAGGCTCGACCCTGGGGTGCTGCTTGGTCGAGAGACGGGGCTTGAAGAACCTCTGAGCGGTGGTCGAGGAGGCGGCCATGTCAGTCCACCTGGACGAAGTCCGCGACCTCTTCGAGGCTGGTCAGGCCCTGGGCCACCTTGGCCCGTGCGTCCTCCGCCAGCGCAGCGTAGCCTGCGGCGCGGACCATGCGTTCGAGGTCGCCCATCGGCATCCCACCGGCGATCGCCTCCTGGATGTCCTCGGTCACCCGGACCACCTCGTAGATGCCGAGACGACCGCGGTAGCCCCGTCCACGACAGGCCTGGCATCCGTCCTCCGAAGAGCGCCGGACGGCGAGTCCGGGTTCGAGGCCGTGGCGCAGGGCAGCCTCCTCCGGCAGCTCCGTCCAGGTGCTGCACCGCTCACAGATCCTCCGCACCAGGCGCTGCGCTTCGAGGAGACGCAGCGAGGGGCCGAGCAGGAAGGGCTCGATGCCCATGTCGACGAGCCGGGTCACCACCTGGAGCGCGGTGTTCGTATGGAGCGTGGACAACACCAGGTGCCCGGTCTGCGCCGCCCGCATGCAGATCCGGGCGGTCTCGGTGTCGCGGACCTCGCCGACCATGATCACGTCGGGGTCCTGGCGCAGGAAGGCGCGCAGCGCCCCGGCGAAGGTCAAACCGGCGAGCGGGTTCACCTGGACCTGGTTCAGGCCGTCCAGCTTGTACTCCACCGGGTCCTCCACCGTGGAGATGTTGCGGTCCGGCGTGTTGATCAGGCCGAGGCAGGTGTAGAGCGTGGTGCTCTTGCCGGAACCGGTGGGTCCGGTGACGAAGACGAGCCCATGGTGGCTCTCGGCGGCCTCCATGAAGTCCTCGGCCTGCCGCTCGGAGAACCCCAGTTTGCGCAGGTCGTCCGGGAGCCCTTCCTTCTCCAGGACCCGCATCACGACCTTCTCGCCATGGATGGTCGGTACGGTGCTCACCCGCAGGTCCACTCGGCGCTCACCGTCGCTCACCGAGATCGCGCCGTCCTGCGGCTTGCGCTTCTCGGCGATGTCCATCTTGGCCAGGATCTTGATACGGGACACCGCCTGGGCGAACACGTCGGGCGGCGGGCTGGCGGCCTCGCGGAGCTTCCCGTCCACCCGATAGCGAATGCGGACCTTGTTCTCGTAGGGCTCGCAGTGCACGTCGCTGGCGCCCTCCTCCAGGGCCTGGAGGACGATGGAGTTGACCAGTCGCAGCACGCGGCCCTCCTGCCCGCCGGGCAGCGGCTGGGACAGGTCCAGGTCCACGTCGTAGTCGGGGCGGATGGACGCGGCTCCGGCCCGGCTGCCGTCGCCGCTCAGCGCCTCGCTGATCTTGTCGCGTTCGCCGAAGACCGCCATGCGCACGCGCCGATACAGGCTCACCGTGCAGGCGTGCTGCGCGACCGGCATGCCGAGCATCATGCGGATCTCCTCCACCGCGCCCTGGTCCAGGGGGTCGGAGGCGATGAGGTGGAAGGTGCCGTGGGCGAGGAACAGGGGCAGGACCCCTCGGTTGCGGAACACGCTCTCCGGCACGCGGTCGAGGACGCCGTCGAGGCTCGCGATGAGGTGAGACAACGGCCCACGCGGGCGGAGGTCCCCTTCGGCGAAGCCTTCCTCCACCTCCTCCGACCCTCCGGCGGGGTCGACGAGCTGGAACCAGGAGCAGCCCACGTACTCGGCGAGACGCATCGCGAGGACACTCTCGTCGGCGAGCCCCGCCTCGATGAGCTCGTTCACCGGAAGGGCGGGAAGCGCTTCGACCGGCACCCCGAGCCGGTCGAGGTCCGAGGGCTCCAGGTCGCCATGCTCCAGGAGGAGCCGGACCAGGAGCGGAGTCTCACGCGGAAGAGTGGAAGTCATGCCTGATCCTCGTTCTCGCTGCCCTCCGAAGCTGCCTCCGAACCATCCTCTTCGCCACGCCGCGGCGCGACGGCCGCCCGATGTTCGGGATGACCGTCCAGGTCGAGGACGATGCGCTCGCCGCGCCAGGACAGGGTGGCGCTGGTCCCGACGACATCCATCAGGATCGGAGGTGCGGATTCCGATACCCCCGGCACGGCTTCGCCGACGACGACGTCGTGGCCGTTGAGCGTCGCCGCGGGGGTCGGGAAGCCCGGATAGGTCGCCTGGAGGACGAGCTCGACGGCGCGCGGTGTGGACGTAGCAGCCACGGCCCCGGAACCTTGCTCCCCCTGCACGTCGGGCACCCGTTCGGCCAGACGTTCCGCCAGGACCTCCGCCAGCCGGAAGGGGTCGCGCCCTGGCTCGAGGCCTTCGAGCGACGACGGCTCCCACTCCCCCATGGGAATGATGGAGGGCCCGGTCACCTTTTCCTCGAGGTCCGAGGAATCGTCCTCGACCGGCGAAGCCGAGGCGGACCAGCCGTACCAGACCAGGACGGCGACGGCCACGGCGAAGGCATGGCGGCGGAGGAAGTCCATCACCCCTCCTCCCCCTGCGACGGGGCCGGCGTTGCGGAGGCGGCCGTCTGGAGCTCCTCGCCTCCGCACAGACCGAGGAGCTCGACGTCCATCACCAAGGCGTCTTCACCGAGCGCGATGTCCACCCGATCCACCCGCACCAGGCGGTGCGCGCCCTCCAACGCGCGGAGGAAACCGATGAGCCCGGTCCAGGATCCGCTCACCCGCATTCCGATGCGCAGGACACTGAGTTCGCCGAACTCCTGGGCGGCCGGAGGGTGTTGCTGGAGCACGACCAGGCCCGCCGCCGTAGCGAGGTCGGCCGCCCACTTGCTCCATTCGACCGGGTCCGCTGCGACGGCGATGCGGTCGCCAACCGCGTCCAGGACCTCGAGGCTCTCCTCGAGGTCGTCGCACACCCGACACAGGCGCCGCAGGCGTCGCACTTCGTCGGCGCGCTCCTGGAGCCCCTGGTCCAAGGGCATGGCCACGCCCATGAGGCCGACCGCGAGCATGAGGGCGATCACGACCAATCGCAACGCCGCCGCATCCTCGCGCAGGACGCGGAGCTTCCCGGGCAGCTCTCGAAGGTCTTCCTGGATTCCCATGGCGGTCACCTCGGCAGAGCGCGGACCTCGATGCGCACGTGAGGATGGTCGTGGTCGTCACGACGCTCCACGGAGGCGCCGCGCAGGTCGGGGAAGCGAGCGGCGATCACGGGATCGGCGGCCAGGGCCTCGGAGAAGACGGCTGCGGCCTCGGTCTCTGCGCCCCCGGAAATGGGCAGGACCAGCCCGAGGTCGAGGTAGCTGTCGCCGTCCTCCCCACCCCGGGGGACGACCTCTTCGTCCTCGGAGAACTGGAACGGGTAGGCGCCGGCGACCGACACCAGGCGAGCCTCTTCCGGCAGGTCGTCTGCGACGGCGGAGAGGATGGGCGCCCACGATGCCCGATCGGCGACGAAGGCCGAAGTCACTGCGGCGCCGAGACGGAGGCGCTCGGCCAGGTCCTGGAGCACCAAAGCGTCGTCGCCGAACCGTGCGGTCACCGGGGACGACTCGTTCTCGAGCGCGGCGATCTCGGCGTCGAGCGGCGCCGCTTTGCCCTGGATCCAGAGCCCGACGGCTCCGAGGGACAGGGCCATCCCGAGAGCCGCCTTGAGCGGCGCCTTCCGTGCGTCGGCGTGTGCTTCCCCGAAGATCTCGACCCGCTCCCGAGCGTGGAACGCGTGTCGGACAACGGCTTCGCAAAGGAAGTCGGCGGTCAGGAGCACCGCCGGGGCGGCCTCGACCGGCACTCCGGTCTCCGCGGCGACTTCCTCCGGGTCCACCTCGGCATCGGCGGGAAGGTGCAAACGGACGAGAGGCGCCGTCTCGACCTCGAGACTCTCGCGCGCGATGCCTTGCAGCCGCCGGACTGCGGCGACTACCGCCAATCCAGGGGACGAGCCGAAGCGGAAGCAGTGGCGCATCACCAGTCGGCCTTCCAGGGCGTACATGGCGATGCCGTGACCCCGTCCCAGGGCGACCCTGATCTCCGGGATCTTTCCACAGCGCTTCCTGGCGAGCAGGCCGTCGAACGCAGCGTGACTCGCCGAGACGATGCGGACCACGCGGTTGCCGCCGCTGCGCAGGCCGCGCTGGACTTCGCCCACCCCCCGCGAAGGGAGCAGGAGGACCGTTCCGTATCGGTCGGGCGAGAGCGGAGTCTCGACCTCGCGGCCCACGATGGCCGTCCCGAGCTCCATCCGCAGCCGCTCGATGAGCGATCCGCGGGACTCGCCGGGGGCCAGCCGCTCGGTGGTGAAGACTTCCAGCTCGGGCTCGAAGGCCACCGCGATCCGCGACCCCAGGGTGGCTTGCTCACGCTCGAGGATGCCCTGCAGCTCCGCCTCGGCGAACTGCTCGCCGGCGGCGTGGAAGACCTCGACCTCCGCCCCCGCCTCGCGACGGAGGGAGACCCGATCGTGGCCCACCAGGACGGCGGCGACGCGACGGGACGAGGCGAACGCAGGGAAACGTGCCATGGCCTGGCCTCCTATCGTCCAGTTCGCAGGCGGCCTGAACCCGAGAGCGGCCTACGAAAGACGACGAGGCGCTCCGGAGAGCGCCTCGTCGCAGGTTCGCCGACGATCAGTTGGTCGGGCGGAGGTCCCTCGGAATGCTCGACTTCCGGGAGTCGAAACCGTCCTGCGTCCAGATCACCGTGTACTTGCCGTACCCCGAGCTGGAACCGTTGCGGGTCAGGGTCATCTTCCAGTTCTTCTCCCAGTTGGAGCTCGTCGGCCCGGAGACCTTGAAGTACTTCGGAGCCTGGAGGGTGACGTCCAGATCCTTCACCTTGGACGCGTAGCGACCGGTCCGAGCGTTGTAGGTCTGCTGGGCGGTCTGGATCTGGGTGAGGTAGTTGAACGCCTCGGCGGCCTTGCTCCGCTCGACGGAGGCCATGAAGCGGGGGACCGCGAAGGTGGCGAGCACGCCGAGGATCACGACCACGATGGTCAGTTCCACCAGCGAGAAGCCGGCCTTGCGGGAGCGGTTCTGGTTGATTTGCATGTCGTTGGGTTGGGTTTCTTGTAGGGCGGTTGCCGATGGTGAGGCCCGCCGGGGGCGACGGGCTCGGCCTTGCATCGGCCGGGAGTGAAGCCCGCCTTGAGGCCGGAGCGGGAATTTTTCGCTCCGCCGGCCCCAGGCGGGGACGGCTTCCGAATCAGCGGCCGGGGGCCAGCGCCTCGGGAATGGTCGAACGCACGGCATCGAACCCTTCCTGGGTCCAAACCACCGTGTAACGCCCGTTCCCCCGCGCCGGACCGTTGCGCGTCAGGGTCATGATCCAGTCCGTGGTCCAGTCCGAGCTGTAGGGACCGGACACCCAGAAGTGCTCGGGAACCCCGACTCCACCCTCCAGGTCGTCGAGATTCCAGGCGTAGCGGCCGTTCGCGGCGTGATGGGCTTCTTGAGCCTGCTGGACCTTCTCGAGGTAGGCGAAGGCCTCGCCCGCCTTGCCGCGTTCCTGCATGGTGCGGTACCGCGGCAAGCCGAAGGTGGCGACCACGCCGATCAGGGCCAGCACGACGGCCGGGACGGTCCACGAGAAGCCCGCCTGGCGGGATCGGTTGCGAGCGGAGACGGTCTTCATGTCAGGAGCAGCGCCCGGATCCCACCATGGGACCGACGGACACCATCCCCCGGCATCGGCCGCGGCGGAACCGGGCTTGACCGACACCTTCCTCCTTTTTGGCGCAGCCGCCTCCGAACGGAACCCGGACGCGCCCCGAACGCTAGACCCGCATCGCGGCGCGCTCGGCGGCGATGACGTCGAGGCTGGCGGCGGCGTCCTCGGTGGGATAGCGGCCGGTGAAGCAGCCCGTACAGAACCCTTCCACCTCGCCGTTCGGGGCCTGGGCGGCCTCGACCATGCGGTCGAGCTCGAGGTAGGTCAGGTAGTCGGCGCCGATCAGTTCGCGCACCTCCTCGACCGTGCGGCCGCGGGCGACGAAGTCCTCGCGGGTCGCCATGTCGATGCCGTAGGGGCACGGCGAGATCAACGGCGGCGAGGTGGAGGCGAAGTAGATCTCCTTGGCTCCGGCGCGGCGCGCGGTCTCGACGATCTTGCGCGAGGTGTTGCCGCGCACGATGGAGTCGTCCACGAGCAGCACCCGTCGCCCCTCGAACTCGATGGGGATCGGGTTCAGCTTGCGCCGGATGGAGTCCTGCCGCGCCGCCTGGTTCGGCATGATGAAGGTGCGCCCGACGTAGCGGTTCTTGATGAACCCCTCGCGGTAGGGCACGCCGAGCTCCAACGCCATGGACAGCGCGGCGTCGCGGGCGCTGTCGGGAATCGGGATGACCACGTCCGGGGTCGGCGCCCCCTCGTCGCGCCACTGCCGCGCCAGGGCCTCGCCGAAGCGCTGCCGCGCCTTGTACACGCTGATGCCGTCGAGGAACGAGTCGGGCCGCGCGAAGTACACCAGCTCGAAGATGCACGGGGTGTGCGGCCCCTCGGCGACGCGGACGAAACGCGGCTCCTGGCCGGGGACGACGAAGAAGGCCTCGCCGTTCTCGAGGTCGCGCACCTTCTCGAAGCCGAGCACGTCGAAGGCCACCGACTCGGAGGCGACCGCCCACTCCTCGCCTTCCTCGGTGACGCGGCGCCCGACGATGCAGGGCTTGATCCCCGAGGGGTCGCGGAAGCCGAACAGCACGCCCTCGGCGAGCACGCCGCCCACGGAGTAGGCCCCCTTGACGCGCTCGAACACGTTCTCGACCGCGGTGCGGATGCGGTGCTCCAGCGGGTCCTTGCGCAGGGTGCGCTGCAGCCCCATCGCGAAGGCGTAGAGGATGGCCTCGACGTCGCACGAGCTCTCGAGGCAGATGTTCTCCTTCGGGAACTGCGCCTCCTTGAGGTCCACGAAGTTGGTGAGGTTGCCGTTGTGGGCCATCCCCACCCCGAACGGATAGTTGATGTAGAACGGCTGGGCGTCCTGCGAGCCGCCGCCGCCGACCGTCGGATAGCGCACGTGGCCGACCGCGAGATTGCCCTTCAGCCGCGCCATGTCGGCGGCGGAGAAGATGTCGCGGACCATGCCCTCGCCCTTGCGCAGGTGGAAGGCGCCGTCGAAGCTCAAGATGCCGGCCGCGTCCTGGCCGCGGTGCTGGAGCGCGATGAGCCCTTCGTAGAGCTCGGGGGCGATGTCACGCCCGGGGAGGCCTGCGATGCCGATGAAGCCGCACATGGAAGGGGGGCCGAGTCCGGGGGCTGGCCGCCCCGGCTTCGGGCCCCGATTCTACCCGATGGCGGCGGAGGGCGGGCCCGAGGCGGCGGCGGCGACGAGGCCCTCACGCCACGCCAGCAACCGCCCCGCCAGGTCGTCCTCCTCGACCCGGAAGGTCGCGCTCGGCCGGAGGTCGGCGCCGCTGTGGCGGTAGAGCGGGTCGTAGTAGCGCTCCAGCAGGAGCTCGGCGAGCTCGGCCTCGCGTCCCGCGCGCAGGAGCCCGACCAGCCGCCCCGCCCAGCGAGCGCCGAGCCGCCGCTCGAGGAACGGCAGGCGCTCGGCGAGCTGGTCGCGGTTGCTCTCCCTGCCCAGGTAGTCGTCGAGCAGGACGGCCACGCGGGTCGCCGGCTCGGCCTCCAACGCGGCGACGACGCCGGAGCGCATCGCCCGCCACAGCGGCTCGGGCAGGATGCGGTCCCCCACCTTGCGGCTCTCGGCCTCGACGAACCACGGCGGCGGGCCGAGCGCGTCGAGACGCTCGAGCAGCGCCGACTCGAAGGCCGGTTGGCTGACCGGCTCGAGCCCGACCGCGCCGAGGATGGACGAGCGGTGTCCGGCCAGCCCCTCGAGGTCGAGCACGGTGCCGGGCGCGCGCCGCTCGAGCTCGCGCAGGACCCGGGTCTTGCCGGTCCCGGTCGGTCCGGAGACCACGAGGAACGGGCTCGGACGACCGCCCCAGGCGGGCGGCTCCCAGGCGGCGAGCCGCTCGAGCACGTGGCGGCGCCATGCCTTGTAGCCGCCGGCGAGGACGGCGACCCGCTCGCCGAGCAGGTGGAGCAGCGCCGCCACCGAGCGTGAGCGCAGCCCGCCGCGCCAGCAGGCGACCACGGTCCAGCCCTCACCCTGCTTCGGGAGCACGGTCGGCTCGAGCTCGACCGCGGCGGCGCCGCGGCGGAGGGCGACGGCGAGTTCGCGGAAGCGCGGGCGCCACGCGTCCTCGGGCACCGCCCGGCCCGTCACCGCGGCGAGCAGCCCGGCGAGCCGTCCCTCCACCTCGGCGAGCCCGGTCTCGTAGGCGGCCTCCGGCGACACCCGGTGGTAGAGGGTGCCGACCAGGGCGCGCTGGGCGTCGTCGAGCAGCGGCGCCGAGACCGCGCCGGGGACGTGGTCGCGGGCGTACTCCGCGGGGCTGCGCAGGTCCACCCAACGGGCCCGCCGCGGGCGTTCCGCCGCCGCCACCGCGGGGAGGACGAGGGCGCGGGTCACCCCACCATGCTACGCGCGGCCGCGCGCCGACGCCCCGGGCGTATCCTGTGCGGACCATGAGCGAAGCCCCCCCGCTGGCCGATTCCCGCCTCGCCGCGCTGATCGCGGCCGACCTCGACGAGCCGCGCGTCGAGGCCGACACCCACCCCTGCTGGGACGCCGTGGCCGCCGCCGGCACCGAGCCGTGGCTCGACACCGGCGACGTCGAGGCGGCGACCCGCGTCTGGGACGGCAACTTCCGCGCCCTGACCACGAACAACACCCTGCTGAACGCCGAGGTCCAGAAGGGCATCTACGACGAGTGGGTGCCACGGGCGGCGGCGGCGGCGCGGGAGGACCGCCCCGACCTCGACGAGAAGGGGTTGCTGCTCGAGGTCGCCTTCGCGCTGAACGCACGCCACGGGCTGCGCCTGGTCCGCCGCTTCGGGGTGAAGGTCTCGGTGGAGCTCCACACCGACCTGGCCCACGACGTCGAGGCTTCGGTCGCCTACGGCCGCCGCTACGCCGCTCTGTGCCCCGACTTCGTGGTCAAGGTGCCGAACACCCCGGCCGGGCTGGTCGCCGCGCGCCGCCTGCACGAAGAGGGCATCCCGGTCAACTTCACGCTCGGGTTCTCGGCGCGGCAGAACTACCTCGCCGCCTGCGTGGCCCGACCCGGTTGGGTCAACGTCTTCCTCGGCCGCCTCAACGCGTGGGTCGCCGACGAGGGCCTCGGCGACGGCGAGCTGGTCGGCGAGAAGGCGACGCTGGCCTCGCAGCTGGTGGTCCGCGCGCTGCGCGAGGAGCGCGGCTACCCGACCCGCCAGATCGCGGCCAGCATGCGGGCCGGGCACCAGGTCGCGTCCCTGGCCGGGGTGGACGTCCACACCGTCCCCGTAGCCGCGGCCGAGCAGTTCCTCCTCGAATGCGACCGCCTCGACGTGCGCGACCACGTGTGCGACGAGCTCGCCCCGACCTGGGCCGAGGGCGTGGACCCCGAGCGCGAGGGCCTGACGGCCCTGTGGGAGGTGCCCGCCGAGTTCGCCGCGGTGTGCGACACGCTGGGCGAGCTGCCGCTCCACCGGCTGACGCCCGACGAGATCGTCGCCCGCCTCGACGACGCCGGGTTCCTCGGCGTGTTCCCGCCCCTCGACGACGCAGGGCTCGCGACCCTCGCCGCCGACGGCAAGGCGCCGAAGCGCGAGCGCTGGCGCGACGACGTGCTCGCCGGGCGCTGCGCCTGGGACGGACTGTTCACGCTGGCCGGGCTGCAGGCCTTCGCCAAGGACCAGGCCGCCTTCGACGCCCGCATCCACCGCCGCCTGTTCGGGGAATGAGCACGACGCCCATCGTCGAGTGCGTTCCCAACGTCTCGGAGGGACGCGACGAAGCGGTCATCCGCGCCATCGCCGACCAGGTCGAGACGGTGGACGGCGTCGCCCTGCTCGACGTCGAGCCGGGGGCCGCGACCAACCGCACCGTCATCACCTTCGCCGGCCCGCCCGAGGCCGTGGTCGAGGCCGCGGTGCGGCTGGCGCGCAAGGCCGCCGAGCTCATCGACATGACCACGCACCAGGGCGAACATCCCCGCTTCGGGGCGCTCGACGTGTGTCCGTTGGTGCCGGTGTCGGGCATCACCATGGAGGAGACGGTCGAGTACGCCCGCGAGCTCGGGCGGCGGCTCGGCGAGGAGGTCGGGCTGACCGTCTACCTCTACGAGCACGCCGCGACGCGGCCGGAGCGCCGCAACCTCGCCGTGGTGCGGCAGGGCGAGTACGAGGCGCTGCCGGAGCGCCTGAAGGACCCGGAGTGGCGCCCCGACTTCGGCCCCGCCGAGTTCCAGCCCCGCTCCGGGGCGACCGCGGTCGGCGCCCGCGACTTCCTGGCCGCGTTCAACGTGAACCTGAACACCACGTCCACGCGGCGCGCCAACGCCATCGCCTTCGACGTGCGTGAGAAGGGGCGCATCCTGCGCGAGGGCGACCCGCTGACCGGTCCCATCGTGCGTGACGAAGAGGGCAACCCGGTGTGGAAGCCGGGCTCGCTGAAGGCGGTCAAGGCCATCGGCTGGTACATCGAGGAGTACGGCATCTGCCAGGTCAGCATGAACCTGACCGACCTCTCGACCACCCCCATCCACGTCGCCTTCGACGAGACCTGCGAGCGCGCCCGCGACCGCGGGGTGCGGGTCACCGGCAGCGAGCTGGTCGGCCTGGTGCCGCTGCGGGCGATGCTCGACGCCGGACGCTACTTCCTGCGCAAGCAGAAGCGCTCCACCGGCGTCTCCGACCGCGAGCTGGTCAAGATCGCGGTGCGCTCGATGGGGCTGGACGAGCTGGCCCCGTTCGAACCCGAGAAGAAGATCGTCGAGTACGCCCTCGAGGCGCGGAACCCGCGCAAGCGCCTGGTGGACCGGACGCTCCGCGGCTTCGTCGAGGAGACGGCCAGCGAGTCGCCGGCGCCCGGCGGCGGCTCGGTGGCGGCGGCGGTCGGCGCGCTCGGCGCAGCCCTCGGCGCCATGGTCGCCAACCTGTCCAGCCACAAGCGCGGCTGGGACGAGCGCTGGGAGGAGTTCTCGGAGGTCGCCGAGCGCGGCAAGGCCCACCACGACCGGCTCCTCGCCCTGGTGGACGCCGACACCGACGCCTTCGACGCCCTGATGGCGGCGTGGCGCCTCCCCGAGAGCGGCGACGCGGAGAAGGCGGCGAAGGAAGAGGCGGTGCAGGCCGCGGTCCTCGCCGCGGTGGAGGTGCCGCTGTCGGTGATGCGCGAGGCCCTGGCCTCGATGGACGTGGCCGCCGAGATGGCCGAGAAGGGTCTGCCGGCCAGCGTCTCCGACGCCGGGGTGGCGGCGCTCTGCGCCCGCGCGGCGGTCCGCGCCGCCGGACTGAACGTGCGCATCAACCTGCCCCAGCTCACCGACGAGGGCCGCGCCGAGGCCATCCGCCGCGAGGCCGCCGCGCTCGAGGAGGAGGCCGAGCGGCGGGAGACGGCCGTCCTGGCGCGCGTGGACGAGGCGCTGCGGGAACAGGAGGCCTAGGCCGCCCCCACGGCGCCGCAGGGGCTGGATATAAGCGAAAACGCTTATATCAAGCCGGTCCGACCAGCTCCTGGACCTTCTCCAGGAGCACCTTCGGGTCGAAGGGCTTCTGGTAGACGGCGTCGGCGCCCACGTTCTCGGCGACCCGCAGGTAGACCTCGGTCGAGGTCTTGCCGGCCCCGCTCATGGCGATGATCTTCAGGTCCGGGTACTTGCGGCGGGCCTGGATGATGCTCTCGAGCCCCTCCTGGTTGGGCATCACGATGTCGGTGATGAGGAGGTCGAAGGACTCCTCGCGGAGCTTCTTCGAGCCGACCCAGCCGTCCTCGGCCACTTCGACGTCGTAGCCCTGGAGCTCCAGCAGGGTCTGGAGCATGCTGCGGAGCTCGGGGTCGTCGTCGGTGACCAGGATGCGGGGCATGGTGGGCGGGTCTCGGGCCTGCGCCGGCCAGGGTAGCGGAACCCGGGCGGGCGTTCCAACCCTCCCGCGCGCCGAGTTTTCCGGCTTTCCCGCTCAAGCACCCCCGGGTCGGCGGCCGATGGACCACGAGTGGGCCGCGGCCGCGGCCACCGAGCATGAGGGCTTCCACCTCCACCCCCCGCCACCCGGACGACCTCCCCGAGGGCTTCGACGAGGCCTTCGCGCGGGAGACGAACGAGCTCCTGGTCGCCCGGCTCCGCCTCGGGCTGACGGTGGGCCTGGTGCTCTACCTGCTGTTCGGGGTCCTGGACTACGCCTGGGTCCCCTCGCTGTGGCGCGAGTTCCTCGCGGTCCGTCTCGGCGTCGCCGCGCTGTCAGCCGCCACCCTGGCGTTGATCCAGACCGAGTTCGGCCTGCGCCACGTGCGCGGCATCTCGGTGGCGATCATGTACGCCGGCACCTTCGGCATCAGCCTGATGACGGCGTTGTGGACCGGCTTCGACAACGTCTACTTCGTCGGCAACATGCTGGCGCTGTTCCTGGTCGGCCTGTACTTCCCGTGGGGCGCCCGCATCACCGCGTTGTATTCGGCGCTGACCGTCGTCACCTATCTGTTCCTGAACCTGCTCCTGCACCCGAGCCAGGACCTGTTCCTCGCGGCGCCGCCGTTGTTCTTCCTGATCGGGACCGGAATCCTCACCACCTGGGCCGCCGCCGCCGGTGAGCGCTGGCGCCGCCACAGCCTCGAGATGCGCATGCAGCTGGCCGAGGCCAACGAAGAGCTGAAGTCGCTGGACGAGGCCAAGACCAGCTTCTTCGCCAACGTCAGCCACGAACTGCGCACGCCGCTGATGCTCATCCTCGGGCCGCTCGACGAGCTGTTGCGCGAACACCGGGGCTCGGACGAGGAGCGAGCGCTGCTGCAGGCGATGAACACGAACGCGCACCGCCTGCTGCGCCAGGTCAACCTGATCCTGAACTTCTCGAAGATCGAGGCCGGGCGAATGGAGATCTCGGCCGAGATCGGCGACCTCGGCGGCATGGTCCGCCGCCTCGCCGAAGCAGCCAGGCCCTACGCCACGCAGCGCGAGATCGACCTCGTCGTCGAGGGGCTCGAAACCATCCCGTCCTTCGCCTTCGACCAGGAGAAGCTCGAGACGGTCGCCTCCAACCTGCTGTCCAACGCGATGAAGTTCACCCCCGACGGCGGGCGCATCACCGTGCGCGGCGGCGTCGAGGGCAGCACCGCCTGGTTCGAGGTCGAGGACACCGGCTGCGGCATCCCCGAGAAGGACGTGGACAAGGTCTTCGAGCGCTTCCACCAGGTGGACGGCGGCAAGAACGGCAAGGTCCAGGGCACCGGGCTCGGCCTGGCCCTGTCCAAGGAGTTCGTCGAGCTCCACGGCGGCACCATGTCGGTGCGCTCGACCTACGGGGAGGGCACGACCTTCCGCGTCGAGGTGCCGATGCCCGAGGCCGCCATGCTCGAGGAAGCCGGGGTCGCGCCGGCGACGCGGCCGCAGGCCGAGCCGGACGCGGCGGCGGCCCCCGACGGCGGGGCGCCGACCGACTCGGGCGAGGCCGCCGCTGCGGCCAAGGTCACGCGCCACCGCGCCTCCGGCGCCACCGAGTTCGCCGACCTGGCGCGCCCCAGCCTGGAGGACGAGCGCCCCACCACGCAGCAGGCTCCGGACGACGCGCCCCTGCTCCTGGTGGTCGAGGACAACCCCGACATGCGCGCCTTCGTCTCGTCGTCGCTGGCCAAGCGCTACCGCGTCGAGACCGCCGCCAACGGCCGACTCGGCCTCGAGAAGGCGCGCCGCATCCGCCCCGACCTCATCGTGTCGGACGTGATGATGCCGGAGATGGACGGCTTCGAGATGGTCGAGGCCCTGCGCAAGGACAAGACCTTCGCCGGCACCCCCATCATCTTCCTGACCGCCCGGACCGGCAGCGAATCGGTGGTCAAGGGCCTGACCCTGGGCGCGGTGGACTACGTCAACAAGCCGTTCAAGCTCGAGGAGCTGATGGCCCGCATCGACGCCCAGCTGCGGCTGCTCGGCGCCGAGCGCGCCCTGGTCGAGCGCGACAGCCGCCTGATGGCGGTCGGCCAGATGACCGGCACCATCGCCCACGACCTGCGCAGCCCGCTGACCGCGGCCCTCGGACGTCTCGAGATCCTGCGCATGGTGCTGGCCGCCGGCAAGACCGACAAGGCCGAGGGCGAGATCGCCACCATCGAGCGCGTCATCCACCGCATCGAGGAGATGGTCCAGGAACTGCTCGAGTTCGTGCGCGGCCACGACCTCAAGCTGGCCTGCGAGCCGACGAACGTGCCCGACTTCGTGACCGAGTGCGCCGACGACCTGCGGCCCGCTCTCGAGGCGGTCGGCATCGAACTCGAGGTCAAGCGCCACGGCGACCCCGAGGCCACGCTGGCCATGGACCGGATGCGCATGCAGCGCGTGCTCGAGAACCTCGTCAACAACTCACGCGACGCGCTGCTCCAGCAGGGCGACGCCGACCAGGACGACAAGCGCATCCGTCTGATCGTCGCCGCCGACGCCCGCGAGGTGCGGATCACGGTCTCCGACAACGGACCGGGCATCCCCGACGAGGTCGCCGACCGCCTGTTCGAGGCCTTCGCCACCGCCGGCAAGGCCAACGGCACCGGCCTCGGCCTGATGATCGTCAAGAACCTGGTGTCGGCGCACCACGGCAAGGTCTCCGTGGAAGCGCGCGGCGAGGACGGCGGCGCCAGCTTCACCCTGACCTTCCCGCTGGGGAAGGCCACGGGCGACGTCACGCCTCAAGCCATCACGGCGACGGCTTCGTCGCGTCGAAGAACAGACAACGACGGGTCGCGTCGCGACGAATCGTGATCTTCGGCGCCGGCGGGTCGAGGCGCGCGCCGAGGTCGCGCATCTCCGGGTCGTTGCGGTAGATCAGGTTCCACTCGGTGCCGTACTCCATCATCCAGGAGCTGTCGGCGACCCGCTTGAGGTTCCCGATGAAGAGCCGGCCGCCTGGGCCGAGGGTCTTCCACAGCGCGGCCGTCACGCGCTGGGCGAGCGGCTGCAGGATGTAGTCGTAGAGCCCCATCGAGTAGACCAGGTCGAAGTCGTGCAGGACCTCGTCCACCAGCTCCTGCTCGGCGCCGCGCTTGGGCAGCACGATCTGCCGGATGGAGAAGTGCAGACAGTGCAGGGTGACGAGATCGGCGTCGTCGCGCCTGGTCAGGACCCGCTGCATCTCGCGGTGCGCCGTCGCCAACGCCTGCTCGTCCTGGTCGATCAACACCAGGTCCACCGGATGCTGCAGGCGCCCGTGCTCCTGGAAGGCGCGGCGCAGCTCGACCGCCGGGCCGCAGGCCATGCTCGCGATCCGCACCGGCCCGTCCTTGCGCAGGGCCTTGCGCACCGCCGCCGTGGCGAGGTAGCTCCGCTGCCGCACCGTCTCGGCCAGCGTGTAGGAGCGGCCAACGTGGTGGAGGAAGCGGCCGAAGAAGGTGTCGCCTTCCAGCCCCGGCTCCTGGATCAGCTCCATGAGTCGGTAGTCGCCGGCGTAGCCGAGCGGTTTCTCGTAGGCGCGCCGGTGCATCGGGCAGTCCATCAGGATGGGCATCAGGGCGCGCTGGGCGAAGCCGTGCCCGAGCTGGACCTGCTCCGGGGTGAAGCCGGCCGACATCCGTTCCAGCTTCAGGCAGTGGGTGCGGAAGGTCGGCTCCCAGCGCCGGTAGATGGCTTCGACGACCGCCTCGCAGCGTTCCTCGTCGTGCCACCAGCCGTCCTCGCCGACGGCGACCTCGGCCTCCTGGACCGCCTCCTTCACGCGATGCAGGGCCTGCTGCAACAGGCCGACCTCGGCGATCCAGCGTTGCGGCAGGAGTTCGAGGGTGCGCTCGTGCCCCTCGATCAGCCCGCTCAACCGGTGCTCGACCACGGTCTCACGGACCAGGAGCGCTTCCAGGTCCACCGGCGCAGAGGTCAGCTTGACGCCGACCCGCGGATCGCTGCCGTCCTCCTGGCGGACGACCTGGGCGGTGCCCCGCCACACCACGTCGTCCCGGTGGAGGAGTTCGAACTCGTCGAGGTCCTGGCCCGGGATCAACCGGACGTCGCCTTCGGGACGGAAGGCCAGCCCCCATCGCGAGACGTCCACCACCGGATAGGAGGTCGGCTCGGAACCGTCCACCACCAGGCGGCAGCGCAGGTCGTCGCCGAGGTCCTCCCGGGTGAGTCGCTGGGGCCGGAAGCGGAACAGCGACGTCGCACCCTGCAAGGTGGCGTGGTCGGCGCCCTGGGGGTCGGGACGGGGGGAGGGGGTGGGGGCAGCGGGCGTGTCCATCGGGGGGAGCCCAACCTTACCCCATGAACACCGTAAAGCGAAGGACCCGTGGACTCCTTTTCTCCGCGGTCACACGATCCGACTTCCTTCAGCGGGGCTCGGCCACGGCCCGCCGACGCTCCATCGGCCCACGCCCCTCCCCGTCGCGCCGCCCCCGCGGCCCCTCCCGAGGCGGCCGGAGGTCGCGGGCGCGCCCGTCCCGCGGCTCCCGAGGGGGCCGGACGTCCCTCCCCCCGGCGGGGCCGCGGCGCTCGGGCCGCTCCGGCCGCCCCTCGCGGCGACCGCCGTCGGAGGGGCGCTCCCCGAGCCCCGGCGGCAGGCTGCCGGGCGCGCGCAACTCCAGCCGGCGGAAGAACTCGGGGGCGGGGAGCTCGAGCAGGCGACGACGCTCCTCCTCGCCGATGCCGCGCCGCTCCCAGAACCCCGAACGGGCCGCCCGCCCCAGGAAGCGCCAGCGGGCGACCTCGGCGAGCGCGTTCTCGAGCTCGGGAAGCGGCGCCTCGTGCATCCACTCCAGGGAGCGCGGCCCGAGCCAACCTTCCTGGACCCAGCGCCGGGCCTGACGCAGCAGGGCCTCACGACGCCGCGGCTCGGCCCAGTTCCGCCCGCGCTCCAGCCGCTCCCCCAGGTCGCGCGGTGGACGCCCCTCGGACGGCGGCCCCTCGCCGGGGGGGAGGTCCGCGCCCCGGCGCGCGATCCAGGCGCGGGTGAGCTCGTCCACGCGACGCTGCCGCTCCTCCGGAGGCAAGGACCGCAGCGCACGGCGCTCCTCGTCCGACAGCGACCGCAACATCCGTTCGCGCTCGCGCCGCAGCGCCTGCCAGCGGCGCTCCAGCTCCTCGCGGTTCGGCTCGTCCAGCTCGCGGAAGCGCCGCCACCGCTCGAGGTAGCGCCGGCGCTGCTCCTCGTCGAGGCCCTGCCACCAGCGGCGGAACTCCTCGCGCTCGGCGGGGTCGGCGTCCGGCCCCGGACGCTGCGGCGCATCGGCCGCGGGCGGCCCGCCCGAGGGGACGTCGCGCGGCGGCGGCGCATCGCCGACCTGGAGCGCCGCGGCCAGGCAACAGGCGAGGAGGACCGGGGTCATCGTCTTCCTCCTCCGGCATCGGAGCCGGCGTTGG
>Ga0256830_1000557_pt1 | contig 29168 bp, 25 predicted proteins | sample 128326metaG_FD_190537 | JGI IMG/M metagenome (GOLD analysis project Ga0256830, IMG submission 190537) | Hydrothermal vent microbial communities from Lau Basin, Pacific Ocean - 128-326 | ecosystem: Environmental > Aquatic > Marine > Hydrothermal vents | place: Pacific Ocean: Lau Basin | collected... | reverse complement strand
CGCACCTCCTTGGCGATGGCCAAAAGATCCCCGCGCCGGGAGGCGGCGGTGTCGAGCCGCACCGCGTAGATGCTGCCCTCTAACAGCTCGGCACACTCCAGGGCCTCGAACTTCTCGTCGCCGAAGGTGTCCACCAGCGCCACCCTCTCGACGCTCCCCTCGATGACTTCATCGAACGCTAAGCTGGCCGAGGCTGCATCGCCCAGGATTAGCACCAAGGCATGGGGGATCGTGCCCACGGGCTCCTCTCCCAAGAGCTCTCCGCCCACGAGGGTGGAGACGCCCGCGCAGCCCCCTACGAACGCGGCGCGCTCGACCATGGGGGCAATGGCGGGGTGGACCCGCCGGGCCCCGAAGTGGACCACGGGCCGCCCCTCGGCGGCGATGGCACACCGGGCCGCCTGGGTGGCGATCCCGCTCGCCTGGCACAGAAGGCCCAACAGAGCCGTCTCGTAGACGCAGAACTCGCGGTAGTTCCCCGAGATCAGCAGCACGGGCTCCCCCGGGCGAAAGAGCGTCCCCTCCGGCAGCGCCCAGACGTCCAGGGGCAGACCCTTGAGCAGCTCCAAAGCCTCTTGGAGCCCACAAAATACGGCCCAGTCCCCGCGGGGGACGGAGCGGGCTGCGGCCTCCATCGTCACATGGGGATCGAGGCCCTTGGCCTCCAGAATCCGCCGGGTGCGCTCGAAGTAGACGTCCGTCACGCGCCCCCGGCGGATCTCCCGCTCGTCGGCAACGTGGAATCGTTTTTCGCTCATGACCGGGTGGGAACGCGGGCCTCCTCGTCCTGGGCGTCCGGCTCGAAGGAGGGGTCCCGAAGGGGGGATTCCTCGCCCACGAGGCCCAGGTATTTATCGAGCGCCCGACGGACCAGCTCCGAGATGGGGAGCCCCGTCTCGCGGGAGAGGCGCTTGAGCTCCCGGTGTTGCCGCTCGGTGATCGTCCAGTTCACCCGGCGCATCCGCATGGTCGCTGCATTATAGAAGCGGGCAAAGAGCGCTTGCAATTGGCGCATTCCCTCGATTAAATGGGGGCGCTATGCTTTCGGCAGCCGTGCGCACCCGGATCGAGGAGCTGGTAAAGCAGGCCCACGAGCTGGAGGCGGAGCTGGCCCGTCCCGAGACGGTGAGCAGCCCCCGCTATGTTGAGCTCTCCCAGCGCTACGCCCGCCTGAAGGGGCTCGCGGAGGATTACGAAGCGCTGCAGTGCCTGGAGCAGGAGATCGCCGAGTCGGAGGCCCTTTTACAAGAGGAAGACGACGAGGAGATGCGGGCGCTCATCAAGGACGAGCTGGCCCAAGCCCGGGAGCGCGCCGAGCAGCTCAGCAAGAAGCTCCTGCGCTCCCTGCTGCCCGACGATCCCCGGGACGCGCGGAACGCGATCGTGGAGATCCGCGCGGGCGCGGGGGGCGAGGAGAGCGCGCTCTTCGCCGCCGATCTCTTTCGGATGTACAACAAGTACGCGGAGCGCAAGGGCTTCAAGGTAGAGCTCCTGGACGCCCACCCCACGCCCCTAGGGGGCTTTAAGACGGTGGCCTTCGCGGTGCTAGGTCGGGGGGCGCACGGGCTCTTTAAGTTCGAGAGCGGCGTCCATCGGGTGCAGCGCGTGCCCGAGACGGAGGCTTCCGGGCGGATTCACACCTCCACGGCCACGGTGGCCGTCCTCCCCGAGGTGGAGGAGGTGGAGGTGGACATCCGCGAGGAGGACATCGAGATCGAAACGTTTCGGGCCAGCGGCCCCGGCGGGCAGAACGTCAACAAGGTGAACTCCGCCGTGAGAATTAAACACAAGCCCACGGGCATTGTCGTAGCGTGTCAGGAGGAGCGCTCCCAGCACAAGAACCGCGAGCGGGCGATGCGCCTGCTGAGAGCAAAACTTCAGGACATGCTCCAGTCGAAGGTGGAGCAGGAGCGGGTCCAGCAGCGGCGCATCCAGATCGGGAGCGCCGCGCGCTCGGAGAAGATCCGCACCTATAACTTCCCCCAGAACCGCGTCACGGACCACCGGATTGACCTTACGATCTACCGCCTGGAGGACGTTCTGGAGGGGAACCTCGATCTGCTCATCGAACCCCTGCAGGAGGCGTACGCCCAGGAGCAGCTGGCGGAGCTGGTGGGACAGGCGTAGTCAGAGCCTCCGGATGCAGAACCGATCGCTGCGGTACTCCACGCGAAAGTGTCGGAGCACCCCGGCCCTGCCCAGCACGAGGGGGACGCGCTCCTCGGGGACGAAGAGGGCGGGAAGGTCAAACTCCTTTTCCAAGAGAACGGCCCGTACGGGGAGCAAGCGCCCCACCCCGCCCCCGTAGAGCCCGCTGATGGGAAGCTCCCGTCCGCTCTCCCAAGGAGCCTCGAGCAGTCGGGCGATTCCACCGGGGAAGACGCTGAAGTCCGCCCCCATGTCAACGTAGGGTTGCGTGCGCATCCTCCGGCCCGTGGGTCCGATGAGCACCAGCTCGGGAAGGATCGGGCGATCCACCGCGCCCAAGCCCGTCACGAATTCCGGTGTGTAGGGAAAGCAGCGGGTGTAGGCCATTTACAGCACTAGAGCAGGGTCCGCCGGGGGGAAATACTTGATCACGGGCTCGCGATCTGGGCGCTTCTTGCGGGCCTCTCGATAGGCTTCCTCCGCCGTGCTCCCGACGCCCGCGATCTCGCCGCCCACAAGGGCAACATATCGTCCGGCATAGGCTTGTGCCAGCTCGATCCCCCGCTCTTGAAGGAGCTGAAACTCCTCGCTGAACCTCGCTCTCCGCCGGGACATGATCTCTCAGGTGTAGTGTATAACTTTGCAGAGCAAGGGACAACGCCCTAGCCTAAAGGTTCTGCAGCTCCAAATCCCGCGCCGTCTGGATCTCTCGATCGAGGGGGACGGTGGCTACGGTGCGCTCCCGGGGTCCGTAGGCGTGGGAGGTGAAGATCGTCAGGCACCGATCGTCGTACAAATACATCGGCGCGTCCGGCTGGTGGGAGCGGATTAATACCCGCATCCCGAAGCGCTCCATCTGCCGATCGAAGTGGGCGCGCCCGAACCGGAGCCGCCCGCCCCACTCCCCCAGAAACCCGCCCTCGACGTCCTGAAAGTCCCCCCAGACGAGCGCCCGCCACCCCTCGCTGCCGGGCTCTAGGCTTTCCACGTCTTCGAGGTGCTCGACGTCGGGGAGCGCTCCGTGGACCCCCAGCACCCCGTTGGGGAGCGCCGCGGCGTAGGGCATTTGAATGAGCGTCCCGGCGTAGAGGGCCTTCTCCTCGGGATCGCGGAGCCCCTCCCAGAAGTCCGCGGGGTAGAACGCCATCGCGTGGAAGCCCTCGTGGTTGCCCTGCAGCAGGTAGAGGCGATCGGGGTGCTCCAGCTTCGTTCGCAAGAGTAACTGAAGGTTCTCACGGGAGTGGGGCCCGCGGTCCACGTAGTCGCCCAGAAACACCACGGCCGTCTTGGGCCGAAGGAAGCGCTCGAGCACCCGCTCGGAGGCTTCCAGATCGCCGTGGGTGTCGCCCACGAAGACGACCCGCTCAAAACGCTTCGGGTCCAGGCGGACGAGCCGACCCTGCTCCTCAAAGAGCCTTCGGCAGTTCTCCAAGAGCGCACGCTCGTCCATCGCGTTCACTCCCCGGACCCCGGACAGCCGCAGCCCGCGGGCTCTTTCGGCTTCATCGCCGCCACGGGTTCTTGGGCTTGGGGGACGGTCTCTGGGGACCCCCGCCGGTCGAGGGCCATGAGTTTGAGCAAGAAGGGGAGGCTGGTGGCCATCAGGGCCGCCACGACCCAGATCATCCCCCGAATCCCCAGAGCGTCCGCCAGGGTCCCGCCCAGCAACGGCCCCAGCGCCGCCGCGCCCGTGAGGGACGATTGCAAATACCCAAAAGCCCGTCCCCGCGTCCCCGGCGGGGCCGCCTCCATGATGTAGAGGTTGAGCCCGATGAAGATGGCCGACCAGGCGAGCGCGATCATGATCTGCCCCACGAGGATTTGCACGATGCCCTGGGCGGTGGCGTACACCCCAAACGTCACGATGGTGCCTAAGATCCCCCAGAGGACCATCTGCAGCAGGAAGTGTTTGCGTTTCCCCTCGGCCCAGCGGCCCAGCGCGAGCATGAAGAGGGGCTGGACGATCATGTTGATCCCGTTTACGGCCCCGATGGCCCCGCGGCTCTCCACGAAGTCCCGAAGATAGATGGGAAACATGGACCAGAGCGCCACGGCGGCGCTGTGGCGGGCGAAGATCGTCGCGTACAGATAAAAGAGCTTGCGGGGGACCTGGGGGAGCGCACCCCGTCCCCGCTTGGCCTCGGCGGACGTCCCTCCCGTCCGGGCTTGCGCTCGGGGCTCAGAGCCGGAGGCGGGGGTTGCGGGCTCCCGCACCACGAAGAGGAGAAGTGCGGTGCTGAGCAGGGGCAGCCCGGCCACCAGGGGGAAGACCCCGCGGATGCCGACCCAGTCGGCCAGCACCCCCGCGATCAGGCTCCCCAAGCCCCAGCCCAGGGCGTTGGCGGCGCTAAAGCCCCCGAAGCGGCGGGCGGCGTCCTTCCCGAAGAGATCCGCGAACAGGGCCGTAAGAAGCGGGTTCGTCGCGAACGCCGCTCCCTGGAGGAATCGTAAAACGACGAGCGTCGGGAGGGATTGAGCCAACACGTGAAGCGCGCTCACGATCGCGAAAAGCGCGTAGCCCACGGCCAATACGAAGCGCTTTTGCCCGAAGCGGTCCGTAAGAGCCCCCCACAGGGGGCTAAAGAGGATGACCGCGATGGAGGAGGCGGCCACCACGAACCCGGTGGCCGTAAGCGATAGCCCCAGCTCCTCCCGAGCGTAGAGGGGCACCAAGAAGATAAACGAAAAGAACGTAAACCCGGAGGTAAACGTGATAAGGTTGAAGGCCCAAGAGAGTCTCATCGGGTGGTACGCCCGGGAGGACTCGAACCTCCGACCTGCGGATTAGGAATCCGCTGCTCTGTCCAGCTGAGCTACGGGCGCACGGGCGTCGTCATGGTAGCGCTCCTCCGGGAATTCGTCAAGCCCTTGCGGGGCCGGTCCCGGGCCCGCGCGGCGCGCTTGCGCCACGGGGGCTTCATGATCGGAAGCCCTTCGGAGCCTTAAGGCAAGCCCGGGAGGGAGAACAAGGAAAGCTGTTTGGCCTCGGTTTCCGGGTCGACGAGGTTCCGGGCCCCCACGCCCAGAAGTCGCACGCCCCTGCCCCCCCGCTCGACCCGCTCGCGGAGGAGCTTGCGGGCCGCCCCCAGGAAGACCTCGGGGGAGTCCGTGGGCTCCGCGAGGGTGCATTGGCGGGTGATCGTGGTGAAGTCGGCAAATCGCACCTTGATCTGCACGGTCCGCGCCCGGCGCCCCTCCCCCTTCAGGTCCTCGACGACCTCGTGAGTCAGCTGTAGGAGCACTTGATCGAGTTCGCGGTCGTCGTGGACGTCCTGGGGGAAGGTCGTCTCCCGGCTGAGGGATTTGGGCTCCCGCTCCGGGACCACGGGCCGCTCGTCCACCCCCCGGGCCCGCTCCCACAGCCGGAGACCCCACTTGCCGAAGCGCCCGATCAGCTCCTCCTTGGACAGACGACGGAGGTCCCCCACGGTCCGGAGCCCCAGCGCGCGGAGCTTTCGGGCCGTGGCCGGGCCCACGCCCCAGAGCTTCTCGACCGGGAGGTCCCTTAAGAACCCTTCGACCTCCTCCGGGCGGATCACGGTGAACCCGTCGGGCTTCTGATGGTCCGAGGCGAGCTTGGCCAGGAACTTATTGGGCGCCAGGCCCACCGAGCACGTCAACCCCAGCTCTTGGAAGATGCGACGCTTGATCTCCCGCCCGATGCGTTCCGCGGGCCCGAAGAGCCGCTCGCTGCCCGTGACGTCCAAAAAAGCCTCGTCCAGGGAGAGGGGCTCCACCCACGGCGTGTACGACAGGAAGATCTCGCGGATGCGCTGGGAGATCCGGCGGTAGTGCCCCATGCGCGGCCGGAGCAACACGGCGTGCGGACACAAGCGCAGCGCCCGGGCCGTGGGCATGGCGCTGCGGATCCCGTATTTGCGGGCCTCGTACGAGGCGGCCGCGACCACCCCGCGCTCCTCGGGCCGTCCGCCCACGATCACGGGCTTCCCGCGTAGCTCGGGCCGGTCCCGCTGCTCCACGGACGCGTAGAACGCGTCCATGTCCACGTGGAGGATCTTCCGCTCTCGTTGGCGTTGGCTTCGGCGCTCGTTCCCCTTGCCCACGATCCCACCCCGAATTGTACGCCCTCAGGAGGGGTTTCTCGAACTCAAAGCCGGCCGCGGGCGAGACGGGCGTCTCCTCTCCCCCGGACGGGCGGGCTTTTCGCCGCGCCCGGGTTCCGCTATGCTAGAAAGGCTACGATGTCCTCCTGCACGGAGCTGCGGTTCGATCAGGGTGAGAGGAAGTTTTTCGCCCTCTCGGGGGAGTCGGCCCTCAGTAGCAACTCCCTACGGGGACGCGAGGGCGCGGGGCGTGTGGTGCTCTTCGGCGTCCCGTTCGATCGGGTATCGCTCGAGGGGGCCTTGGCCCGCATCGACGGCTGGGTGGGCGATCCCCACCCGAAACGGTCCCGCACGGTGATGACCCCGGACACCCCGGCGCTCATGCGCGCCCGGCGCGACCCCCTCCTGCGCGGGGCTTATCAGCAGGCCGATCTGGTGACGCCCGACGGGGCGGGGATCGTGTGGGGGGCGCGCTCCCTGGGCCTGGATGCTCCCCTCGCGGAGCGGGTCTCGGGGATCGACCTCGCGGAGGGGCTTCTCGCCCGTGGGGCCCGGCGGGGCTACCGCTTCTTCTTCCTGGGGGCGCGGCCCGGGGTCGCCCGGGAGGCCGCCCGAAGGCTCCGAGAGCGCTACCCCGGCCTGCGGGTGGTGGGGACCCATCACGGCTACTTCTCCGAGCCCGAGGAGCCCGCCCTCGTCGCGGGGATCAACGCGCTGCGCCCCGACGTGCTGCTGGTGGGGCTCGGGGTCCCCAAGCAGGAGCTGTGGATGCTCCGCCACCGCGAAGCCCTGAAGGTGCCCGTGATGATCGGGGTGGGCGGCAGCTTCGACGTCTGGTCCGGCCGCGCCCGGCGGGCCCCGGAGAGCTGGCAGCGACTCGGGTTGGAGTGGCTCTGGCGGGCCCTGCGGGAGCCGCACCGCTGGGAGCGGGCGCGGGCCATCCCGCAGTTTATGGGCCTCGTCCTGCTCCAGCGGGCCCTCTCCGGGCTATCCCAACTCTAGCCCTCTGACTCTAACTTCTAGCGTCCGCGCCCCCATTAATTCCGCCCCCGCAGGTCCAGCTCCCGGATGGCGGGCAGGGCCTCGGCGCACTGCTCCGGGAGCAGGTTGACGGTGGGCTCGGGGGGGACGGCCGTGGGCTGCTGCGGGACGGAGAGCATCAGGTTGAGGGGGTCGTCCTCGAGGGAGAGGTGCTCCAGCCCGAAGTTGTGGCCGAACTCGTGGGCAAACGCGGTGATGGGGCGCTTGGGGGGGAAGATCGCCCCCGTCGTCTCGTCGATGACCCAGATCGCGTCCCAGCGCACCAGGGAGACCCGGCCCCCGATGGTGGTCACGCCCCCGAAGTGGCGCTTATCGCCGGGCCGCATCACGATCCGCGCCCCCGAGACGAACACGGTGAGCGACTCGGCGGGAAGCTCCCCTCCCCGGGCGGCCAGCTCCCGGCGCAGCGCGCTCACGGCCTCGTGGAGCACGGCGAGCGGACGGCGGCGGTTCGGGTCGGCCAACGCCACCTCGGGCAGCTCCCCCTCCCGGACGAAGAGCAGCTCGTCGAGACTGCCGCCCGCCAGGCGGAGCGCCCGCGGGTCCACGACCCAGAGGTTGAGCAGCTCGAACTCCACCCCGCACTGGTCCCAGATGCCCGTGACCGCCGGGATCACCTGCTGGCGCATCGCCCGCGCGACGGCCGGGGAGGGCTCCCCCACGGCGGCGCCGGAGCCCCTGGAAGACCCATCGGCAAGGGTGGTGACCCCATCGGCCAGGACGAAGACGTTGACCCCTAGGGTGCGCCCCACGGGCCGGACCGCGTCCTGTTCCCGATTGTAGTTGCCCCGCGGGGGCACGCCGCAGGTAAACGTGATGCCCTCCGGGTCGCTCCGCAGCCCTTGGGCGTCCTCCACGACGACGAGGAGGGTGACCTGCTGGGCGATCTCGCATGTCACCGTAAACGGGATGCTCCCCTCCGTCCCCGTCTCCGTCCCCGTCCCCGTCCGGCCCCGGGGGGCGTCGATCGGGGCGACGAAGGGATCGTATTTGCCGTCGATGACCCGGAAGCGGGCGCGAAGGGCGTCCCCGTCGGGGTCGCGAAAGCGCACCGTCCCGGGGATGGGGAGCCCGTTGGGCTCGATCTGGCGGGGGAGCACCACGTCGAGCACCTCGGGGCGGTGGCCCCCCCCGATCCCGTTGAGGGCCGTCTGCTCCTCCTCGTCGGGGGCGAGCGGGGAGGGGAAGACGAACTTCTGGATGCGGTTGTTGTTGAGGTCGGCCACGTAGACCGCGCCCTGGGAATCCAGGGCCACGCCGACGGGGTTGTCGAACTGGCCGGGGCCGCGGCCCAGCTCGCCCCACTTCAGCAGGAAGTCCCCCTCGGGGGTGAACACCTGGATCCGCTTGTTGGCCGAGTCGGCGACGTAGACCCGCTTCTGCGCGTCGAAGGCGATCCCCCAGGGGGAGGAGAGCTGGCCGTCGCCCGACTCGAGGGGCCCGGGGCCGTCCGGGTCGCGGCAGCCCCGCCCCGGGTGGATGTACAGGTCGCAGAAGCTCCCCCACTGAAAGAGGTATTCCCCGTCGGGCGTGAAGACCTGGATGCGGTACCCCAGGGAGTCGACCACGTAGACCCGATCCCCGAGGACAGCTATGCCCGTGGGGCCCGTAAACTGCCCCTCGCGGGTGCCGAAGCCGCCCCAGCTCAGGAGAAGCTCCCCCTCGCGGGAGAACTTGTAGACGCGGTTCGCGTGGAGGTCCGTGACGTAGACGCTGCCGTCGGGTCCGACGGCGATCCCCCAGGGGGTGAAGGGGCGTCCCGCTCCTGCCCCCTGGGCAGCGGGGCCGCGCCAGCCGCGCACGAACTCCCCCTCGGGGGTGAAGACCTGGACTCGGTAGTTGAACGCGTCGGCGACGTAGACGTTCCCTTGGGGGCCTACCGCGATCCCAACGGGTCCGCGAAACTCCCCCTCGCGCCCCCCGAGCCGTCCCCAGCCGCCGAGCCACGCCCCCTCCGGGTCGAACACCTGGACGCGGTTGTTGCCGTAGTCGCTGACGAAGACCCGATCTTGCTTGTCGATGGCGATGCCCCAGGGCATGAAGAGCTCCCCCGGCCCGTCGCCGAGGCCGCCCCACTCCTTGACGTACTCCGGCGGCCCGGGCGGCGCGGCGTCGCCGGGGTCCTCCGCGGCGGTGTAGGCACTATCCGTCCAGAGAAGCGGGACAAGGGCCAAGAGCAGCAACGTCCCCAAGCTGAGCGATCGCGCGGTTGAGCCCCTGCGCATGGCCTCGGTTCCTCCTGTCTCCTGTTTCGTCTCGTCTTGGGTTTTCTGCGTCGGCAATCGGCGCCCATGCTACGGGGGCCGTGTTTTCCTGTCAAGCGGGGGCTCGCCCCGGGGCGGTAAGGGATACGGCTTCCGGCCGCTCCGAAAAAGGCCCGCCCTCTTGACGAGAAAAGGGTTTTCTGCTATACATGTAAGGGGAGTCTCCCGGGCTCGATGTGGGAGGAGGGGAGGTGAGAGCCAAGGGGTTAAAAACATTTCTACTCTACCCTCGGAAAAGCCAAATCACCCATCCTTCTGCTTTAGCCGTGGAGGGCGAGTTACTCTAAGGAGGTCAAAATGAAAAGAGCCGTTCGTTATCTGTTGCTCCTTCTGTTGGTAGGGGGCTTTACGGTCGGCATGCTGCAGCCGGCCGCAACGCAGAGCCGGGTCACGCAGGTGGCCGCCATCTCCGGCAGCGAGTTCATCTGGATCTTCGCGCCCGTGAAGATCGAGGACATCGTGATGTGCGCCGACGGCTCGGCCGCCTGGGCGGTGGGCATCGGCCCCGGTCCCTTCGACGACATGCTCCTCTTTAAGATCACCGGGGTGAGCACCGGCAACCCGAGCGTCGATCCCGACTCCTTCATCGAGTACCCCGACGCGTTCCTGGGCGGGAACTTCCCCGCGGGGATGGGGCCGCGCGGCTTCCCCGGCATGGCGGTGGACATCACCTGCAGCTTCGCGTACGTGCCCAACTTCTTCCTCGACAGCGTGGTCAAGATCGACCTCAACGCCAAGGAGATCGTCTGGCCCGCGGGCTACGACGCGGAGACGGCCGATGAGCTGCGCACGATCACCGCGCCGGTGGACGCCCAGCTCAACTCCCCCGCGGACAACCGGGTGCTGGTGAGCTCCGCCGACGGGGCGCTCTACACCCTGGACGCCGCCAGCGGGAACGTCTTGAGCGTGGTGGAGACGGGCGGCATCGGCCCGGGCAGCGTGGTCGCAGCCGGGAACAGCTACGCCTTCGTGGTGCAGAGCAGCCAGGACATCGCCTGCATCGACCAGACGAACGGCCGGGTGACCACGATCGGCGGGCTGGGGGTCAACCCCTACATGGCCGTGGCCAGCTCCGACAAGACCACCCTCTACGTCTCCAACCAGGGCTCCAACTCCGTGACGGTCCTCTCCGGCCGGGGCTGCAACAAGCGGGTCATCGCCGAGATCTCGGTGGGCAACGCGCCGCGCCACCTGGCCCTCTCCTCGGATGACCGCTACCTCTACGTCTCCAACTCGCTGGACAACACGGTCAGCGTCATCGACACCCGGACGCTCGCCGTGGTGGAGACCATCGCGGTCACCCCCGCCGGGGAGCCCGCTCCGGTGGGCGTCATCTCCGTCTCCCCGAACAACCGCTACCTCTACGTCTTCTGGGAGGGCGGCCCGCGGGGGACCCCGGGGACCTTCCAGATCTACGCCTACGACGTGAGCGGGCTGTACGCCACCCCGTAGCGTAGTAAACCGCGTGGAGCCCGGAGGCAACAGCACGGAACGCAGAGCGGAGCGTACGGTACAACACAACGGGACAATACGACGGTAACGGTACGGAAACCGGATCACGTAAGCCGAAAAAGGAGGGAACCGAACCATGAAATTCGTGCGATTTGCGGCGCTGCTGGTGGTGGGGCTGCTACTGGTCGTAGGGGCTCACAACCAGGCGGGCGCGCAGGGAGAGAACATCTTCGTGGCCGCGATCCACTCGGACCTCAAGGGGGTCTTCTGCTCGCTCTCGGCCTCCACGGGGGCGAACAACACCGTCTGGAACTTCTACGTCTGGGGCCCGAGCGCCCACATGAGCCTCTACGGGATCACCACCCTGGGGCAGCAGCCCTTCCCCTCCCTGGCGAAGGACTTCGCCACCCCCTTCACCCAGGAGGGAGGGCTCTGGGTCTCCACGGTCGAGCTGCTCCCGGGCGTGAAGTGGTCTGACGGGACGGAGCTCACGGCCGAGGACGTGGCCTTCACCTTCAACACCTTCGCCACGGTCCTGCCCACGGGCCGCACCCTCTCCCTGGAGCTGGGCGGCGGCTGGGCCAACCCGGCGTTTGACCTCATCGACCGCGTCGAGGCCGTGGACACCTACACCGTCAAGTTCTACCTCAAGGAGAAGCCGGGTCTGGCGCAGTGGGAGTTCACGCTGCTGCTCTGGGACATCTTCCAGAAGAAGTTCTGGGAGCCCAAGTTCCAGGAGGCGCTCCAGAGCGACGACCCGGTCCGCTCGCTGGCGGCGATCGAGTGCCCCGGGGAGCCGAGCGCGGCGCCCTTCGTGACCAAGCAGTGGCAGCCGGGGGCCTTCGCCGAGATCGTGGCCAACCCGAACTACTCCTTCAAGGGCACCATCGCCACCGAGTACCAGGACGCGGACGGCAACATCGTCGGGTATGAGGAGCAGCTGCCCGAGGCGCTCGGCGGCGGGACCCGCAGCGCCGGGACCACCTCCGGCGACGGGATCTCCGTGGCGCTGCGCACCGAGGAGGGGCCCTTCGTCGACGGCGTGATCTACAGCCTCTTCGGCGACCAGTCCTCCGCGGCGCTGGCCGTCATCAGCGGCGAGGTCGACTACCACTTCAACCCCTTGGGGTACGGTTTGGCGACCCTCAACCAGCTGGAGGCGGCCGAGGGCGTCCGGGTGATCAAGAACGCCTCCAACGGCGTCTTCTACCTCAGCTTCAACCTGCGCAAGAGCCCCTTCAACTACGTCGAGTTCCGCCGCGCGGTGCGCTGCGTCATCGACAAGGAGTTCGTGGCCAACGAGCTCCTGGCCGGCCAGGTCATCCCGGCCTACAGCCCCGTCCCGCCGGGGAACGCCTTCTGGCACCGCACCCTCACGGAGGAGGAGAAGGCCGAGGCCTGCATCGGGCTCTCGGAGGAGGAGCGGCTCGCCCGGGCGCGGCAGATGCTCGAGGAGGCCGGGTTCGTCTTCGAGGGCGGCCGCTTGGCTCAGGACCCCGAGGGCAACCCGATCGGGCAGCTCGAGCTGCTCCACCCGAACGCCGCCTACGACAACAACCGGAACATCTTCGGGCTCCACATCGTGGACCGGCTGCAGAAGCTGGGCATCCCCGTCCGGGACGTGCCCGCGGGCTTCAACAACATCGTCACCCTCGTCTTCGACCGCCAGGACTTCGACATGTGGCAGCTCGGTTGGGGTCTGGGCCTCTACCCGGACTACCTGGAGGCCTTCTTCCACAGCCGGAACACCCAGCCCGGCGGCAACTCCCCGCAGGGCGGCGTCTGCAGCGCCCGCGAGGACGCGCTGACGGGCTGCCAGCAGGAGTTTGACCGGATCGCCGACGAGTTCCTGGCCGAGCAGGACCTCCAGAGGGCCCAGGAGCTGGCGCGGGAGATGCAGCGGCTCATCTTCCAGTGGGCTGCCTACGTTCCGACCCACTACGTCCAGCAGCAGGACGCCTACCGCGCCGACCGCATCAACTGGCAGGGGCTCGAGGACAAGCCCATCCTCGACGGCCTCCAGGGCGGTGCGGCCTTCGTCGGCCTGGTCGTCAAGACCCAGTAGCGATCCGGCTTCCGGGTAGACCGGAGACGGCGCGAAAGCGACAACGGAATCCGAGCCGGGGGGCGGGTCCTCCCGGCTCGGATCGCTTTTTTGTGCGCGGGATTCGCTTCCGCCCCGTTCGGTTGACAACCCCCGACCCCCCCGCTATCATGAGGCGAACTGGATCTTAATCCAAATCTCTTGAGGGCACGCGCGCAAAACGCGTCATGTGGAAATATCTCTTTAAGCGGCTAATACAAATCGTCATCACCCTGTACATCTACGCCTCCATCGTCTTTATCATCGTCTACATGCAGCCGGGGGACATCTCCCAGATCTACATCAACGACCCGCAGATCCCACCGGAGGCGCGAGAGGCCCTCCTGGAGCGCCTGGGGTTGAACCAGCCTGTGCATATTCAATATATCAACTTTATGAAAAATCTTTTTACGGGGAATTTGGGGATCTCGTTCAGCCAATACCCCCGTCCCGTCTGGGAGCTCATCAAGGAACGCCTCCCCCGCACCGTAGCCCTCTTCGTGATCGCGACCCTCCTCTACTTCTCGTTGGGGTTCTACCTGGGCAAGCTGATCGCCTGGAAGCGGGGAGGGCTCATTGACTACTCCGCCACTGTCATCGGGGTGGTGCTCTTTACTGTGTATACCCCTTGGTTTGCCATCTTGCTCCTCTGGATCTTCGGCTACAAGCTGGGCTGGTTGCCCATCGGAAAGTTCAACGACCCGCTTCTCTGGCGCCAGTATGAGATCGACCAGAATCTGGTCTTCGGCTACATCGTCGGGGTGGGGGGGGCGGCCCTGCTCTTCCTGTTCGTCGTCTTTCTGCTGGGGAGGAAGCTCTACCTACCGCGCGCCCTCCGCTGGACGATTCACCTGGGAGCTCTGGGCCTGGTCACCGCCGTGATCGTCTACCTCCTGTGGAGCACCACGATCGGGTTGCTGGCCCGGGATATCCTCTACCACATGATCCTCCCCGCGATCACGGTGACGCTCATCGCGTTTGGGGGGACGATGTTGCTCATGCGCGACTCGATGCTCGAGGTCACCCGCGAGGACTACGTGCTGGCGGCCAAGGCCAAGGGGCTGCCCGACAAGGCGGTGCGCGACAAGCACGCCGCCCGCAACGCCCTGCTCCCGGTGGTGACGAGCTTCGTGCTCGCTTTGGCCTTTACCGTCGACGGCGGCATCATCACGGAGACCATCTTCTCCTGGCCGGGGATGGGGCTCCTCCTCCTGCAGGCCGTCTTGGAGGAGGACATGCCCCTGGCGATCGGGGCGCTGGTCTTTACGGGGATTTTCGCGCTCGTCGCCCACCTGGTCGCCGACATCCTCTACGCGTTCTTGGACCCGAGGATTCGCTATGACTGACCGCACTCGAACCCATCCCTGCGAGGTAGATCGCTAATGGCCACGGCACCGGCACCGCCGAAATCCCCGACCGGCCGGCACCTGGAGAGCCCCTGGCGGGCCCGGCTGCGGCTGATGCGCCGCGGTCTGGCCACCAACTGGTCCCTCTTCTGGGAGTCGCGCATCGGGCCCATCGGGCTCTTTATCATCTTGTTTTACGGGCTGCTGGCCGTCGCCCATCCCATCCTGATGGCCACGATCTGGGATCCCGAGATCTACGACCCGATCATCGGCTACGATCCCAATCCCGGCCCGGCCTGGCACATGGAGAAGGTCAACCAATACTTGGTGCCCAAGCACCCCGCTCCCCCGTCGGCCAAGCACTGGCTCGGCACCGACCCCTGGGGGCGGGACATCTTCTCCCAGCTGGCCTACAGCGCGCGGGCCGAGTTCTTCTTGGGCGTGATGGCCGCGCTCATCACCGTGATCATCGGGACCCTGGTGGCGGCCGTGTCGGCCTATTACGGCGGGTTTGTGGACACCTTCTTCATGCGCCTGGCCGACGTGGTGCTCCTCTTCCCCGTGATCGCCTTCTTGATCGTGTTGGGGGGGATGTTCCAGCTCAACATGTATAGCCTTGCCTTGGTGTTGGGCATCATCGGGGGGTTCGGCGGGATCACCATCGTGCTCAAGTCCCAGGCGCTCAGCATCAAGGTCAAGCCCTTTATCGAGGCCGCCAAGGTCGCCGGCGGCAGCCATCTCCACGTGATCCTGCGCCATATCATTCCCAACCTGCTCCCTCTGAGCTTCTTGTACATGATGTTCAACGTCACCAGCGCGATCTTTTCGGAGGCCGTCCTCAGCTTCTTTGGTATTCTTAATCTGCAGATGAGCTGGGGGATGATGGTCCAGATGGCCAACATCTCCGGGTATCTTACGGGGGACGCGATCACCAAGGCGTGGTGGATCTTCTTCCCCGCCTCCGTCTCGATTACGGCCCTGTGCGCCGCCTTCTACCTGGTGGGCCGCGGCCTGGACGAGATCGTCAACCCCCGGCTGCGAAAGATGTGATCTCAGTGGCAATCCTGGACGTTCGGAACCTGAGGGTTCGCTACCGCACGAAGAAGGGCGACGTCCACGCCGTGGACGACGTCTCCTTCACGCTGGAGCGGGGGGAAGCGCTGGGGCTGGTGGGCGAGAGCGGCTGCGGCAAGACGACGCTCGCCCTGGCGCTCATGCGCCTCCTGCCCGACAACGCGTATCTACCGGGGGCCTCGCCCCTGCTGGAGGGCCCCGAGGGGATCCGGGACTGGCCGGGGTTTCTGACCCGCCTGCGGGAGCGGGGGGAGTCCTCGCACCCGACGGCAGGTCGGCGGCTGTGGACCCTCCTCCCCGAGGGGCTCCGCGACTACCTCGCGGAGCGGTCCCCGGATGCGGACCCCCCTGCCCCGCAGAAGAAGCGCTTGATCGGGGCCATCAACGAGGCGCTCCGCAGGCCGGATCTCGTCGACCCCGCGCTCCTGGCGGCCCTTCCCCCGGACGCCCGCGAGGACGCGGAGATCCAACGGCTCGTCCGGCTCCGCGAGGAGAAAGGGGCCTCCTCCCCCCGCGACGTGGTCGAGCTCAACCGGGCCCTCTTGGAGAGGGAATTCCCCGAGATCGTCCCCCAGGCCAAGATCCTCTTCCAGGGGGAGAACCTCCTGCTCCTCTCGGAAGAGGAGATGCGCCACGTCCGCTGGAAGGGGATCGCGATGGTCTTCCAAGCCGCGATGAACTCCCTAAACCCCGTCTACCGCGTGGGGGACCAGATCATCGAGGCGATCCAGACCCACTCCGGGGACGACTTCGACATCGAGGAGGCCCGCAAGAAGGTCGCCGAGCTGTTTGAGCTGGTGGGCCTCAACCCCCGGAGGATGAACGACTATCCCCACGAGTACAGCGGCGGGATGCGCCAGCGGGCCGTGATCGCCATGGCCCTGGCCTGCGACCCGGCGGTCATCATCGCCGACGAGCCGACCACCGCGCTCGACGTGATCATCCAAGACCGCATCCTCCGCCGCCTGGACGAGATCCGCGAGCAGCTGAACATGGGGGTGATCTACATCTCCCACGACATCGCGGTGATCGCCGAGGTCTCCCACAAGGTGGGGATCATGTACGCGGGCAACCTGGTGGAGGTGGGCCCCACGACCCACATCTTCCAGCGCCCGCATCACCCCTACACCGCGGCCTTGATGTCCGCCTTCCCCAGCATCCAGGGGGAGAAACACGAGCTGACCACCATCCCGGGGGAGCCGCCCAACCTGCTGAACCCCCCTTCCGGGTGTCGGTTCCACCCCCGCTGTCCCTACGCCACCGCGGAGTGCCGGGAGAAGGCCCCGTCCCTCGAGACCTTCGAGGAGGGACACCAAGCCGCCTGCTGGCACCCCCTCAACACCTAAAGTACAATGGAACGGTGATAGCCGCATGCCGACCCATCCGAACCTGCAGACGACGGCTACCGACGAGTTGGTCCGGGTCGAGGCCCTCAAGAAGTACTTCCCCGTGGGGAAGGGGTTTTTCGTCCGGAGGCGCTCGTTCGTCCACGCCGTCGACGGGATCAGCTTCGAGATCAAGCCCAAGGAGACCCTCGGCCTGGTGGGGGAGTCCGGCTGCGGCAAGACGACCACCGGGAAGCTGTTGGTGAAGCTCCTCGATCCCACCGAGGGGCGGATCTGGATCCGCGACCCCCGCCGGGTGGGCTTCGTCCTCCAGCAGGACGGCCGGCCCGTGGGGGCGCTCAGCGTCTTCGTGGACGAGAAGGGCCGTCCGCTGCAGATCGCCCAGGCGCTGGCCGCGCCCGGATCCCGGCCCCAAGGCGAGGGCGAATGGCTTCGCCGCAACCTAAAAGCGCTGCTGGAGCAACTCCAGCAGCGCCCCCAGGCGCTGGGCCCCGTAAACGTCGACGTGGAACTCGACGGCCACAGGCTCTCGCTCGTCCCCGTCGCCCGCTTCTTGGAGCGGGGAACGCCCCCCCTGCCCCCCCTGACGGAGGGGGAGAGGCCCGAGTGGCAGCGCTTTCTTGAGGTCCTGCAGCGGCTGGAGTACACGGACTTCGCCCACATCTCGGGGCCCCATTTGAAGCGCTTCCGCCGCGAGGTCCAGATGATCTTCCAGGACCCCTACGAGTCGCTCAACCCGCGGATGACGATCTTCGACATCGTGGCCGAGCCCCTGGCGGTGCAGCACATCGGCACGATCGCCGAGCGGGAGCTGCGGGTGGCCGAGATGCTCGAGATGGTGGGGCTCTCCCCCCCGGAGAGTTTCCTGTTTCGATACCCCCACGAGCTCTCGGGCGGCCAGCGCCAGCGGGTGGCGATCGCCCGGGCCATGATCATCAACCCCACGTTCGTGGTGGCCGACGAGCCGACCTCCATGCTCGACGTCTCGATCCGCACCGGGATCATGAAGCTCATGATGGAGCTCCAGCAGGAGTTCGGGATGAGCTACCTCTACATCACCCACGACCTGGCGGTCGCCCGCTACATGTGCGAGCGCATCGCCGTGATGTACTTGGGGAAGATCGTGGAGATGGGGCCCACGGAGGAAGTGATCCAGAACCCGCTGCACCCCTACACCAAGGCGCTCATCTCCGCAGTCCCCATCCCGGACCCGACGGTCAAGCGCCGGCCCATCGAGCTTAAGGGCGACGTGCCCAGCCCCATCGACCCGCCGCCGCGCTGCCGCTTCCTCGACCGCTGTCCCATCGCCACGGAGCGCTGCAAGAAGGAGGACCACCCGCCCCTCGAGGACAAGGGGGGCGGCCACTATGTCGCCTGCTATGAGGTCTAATCCTTCCCGACGCTTTCCCTCCCCAAGGGCGCTCACCTGGGGTGTGGGATTGGTTTTCGCCCTGGCGGGGGGGCTGATCCTCGCCGACGCGGAGGCCCGCTACATCGAGTTCATCACCAGCATCGACGACGTCGACGTCGAGCTCGATTGGGTGGGCGCGGAGCCGCTCGCCCCGGGGGCGGGGGCCCAAGGCGCGCAGGACGGCCGGGAGAGGCTCGCCCTCCGCTTCGAGGTCCGGTTTACCAACCGCACGAAATACACCCTGTGGGTCGAGGCGATCAACACCCAGCTCTACCTCGACGGGCAGTACGCGGGGGCCTACACGATCACGGAGGGGCGCTACGAGGTCCCGCCGGGGGAGCGGCGCTCGGTGCCCCTCGTGGCCGTGCTCTGGGAGGGACGGGTGGCGCTCTACAACAGCGCCGTGGACGCCCAGGGGCAGATGCAGGTCGTCGGCCGGGCCCGCATCCGCATCGCCCTGGGGGACACGGTGCGGAAGGTCTTCTACCCCGTCCGGGGGAGCTTCCCCCTCGCCGCCGAGGGGGCCCCCGCCGAGGGGGAGGCGCGGTAAGGGTGAGGGCGAGGGCGAGGGTAGGGGAGAGGGCGGCGACCATGAGCGGCTGGGCCTATCTGCTCCGGATCGCGGCGATCACCCTCTTGGCGGCGTTCCTCGTGGGGGTGGGGATCGCCCTGAGGGAGTTCGAGGACTTCGCGCGCGCGCCGGGGGCGCTGTGGCTCCTCTTTCCCCTGGTCGCGGGGGCGCTGCTCGGGGTGCTCATCCCGCAGCTGGGCCACGGCCTGGGGGCGCTCCTCCTCATGCTCGTTGCCGGCGGGCTCATCGCGTTTGCCGCCGTCGTCTACCCGGAGCTCACCCAGGGGCAGCTGGGCGCGGAGGTCGCCTATCGGTTCGCGCTGGAGAGGGCCCTGCAGGGCGTGATCTTCACCGCGCCGCTCAGCATTGTGGGGCTCCTGCTCGGCCACTTCCTCGCCGCCCGCTGGGACGAGTCCTCGCTCTAGCCGGCGCCGCGGAGCCCTCAGCGCAGCCGCAGCCGCAGCCGGGCGTAGCGCACCTCGAAGGCCCGCAGTTCCTCGACCGCGCGGTCCGTCCACACCAGGTGAAAGACCCCCGACTCGTTGGGGTCGGGCACCAGGTGCGGGTACGAGGCGAACTCCCCCAACAGCTCCCCCCGAACCGCGCCGCCCAGGGCCCACAGGAGCGGCCCCACCCCGCAGGCGTTCGGGACCGTATGCCCCCAGAGGAGGAGCTCCCCGGCCAGGGTCGGGAAGGCGATCACCTCGTCGGCGTAGCCCGCCAGGCTCTCGCCCTGGGAGCGGCGGGCCAGCCGCTCCGCGCGGAGCGGCTCCCCCCGGATGCGGGCGCGGTAGAGCGCGGATTCCCGCTGCCCCTCAAAGCTCAGGGAGACGAAGGCGAGGGAGACGCCCCCTCGGGGGTGCGGCGCCAGGGTGGGGGAGCGGCCGTCGCCGCTCTCGCCCGCGACCGATCCCAACCTCCGCCAGCGGTCCCCCTCCCGGACCGCGACCTCCACCCGATAGCGCCGGGCGTCCACGGCGACCTGCCAGGCGAGGTACGCCTTGCGCGAGCGGGGCTCGAGGGCCAGGGTGGGGAAGAAGACGCCCCACTCGCCCTCGACGACCGCCTCGCGGCGGATCTCCCCGCCGCCGTCCCCGCTCCCGCCCCCGAGGGGGATCTCCGCGACCGCGATGCGATGGCCCCCGGCGGCCCGCTCGTGGACCTCCCACGCGAGGAGGAGCGCCCCGTCCGCGAGGAGCAGCGCGGGGAAGGCCCGCGTCCGCGGGGGCCCCGCGTCGACCAACAACCGGACGGGGTCCCCGCCGGAAGCCCCCCGGATCTGCAGCCAGAGGCGATCCCCTTGGGCCGAGCGCTCGACGTAGGCGAGGTAGACCCGACCCTCCCCGTCCACGGCCAGGGTGGGGTGGCGCCCCGTCCACTCCGCGACGATCTCCCATTCCTGTCCGTCGGCGGAGCGGGCGTAGCGCACCCGGTCGGGCTCCCCGCGCTTCCCGTAAGCGTACTGATAGACGACGTGTAGGCTGCCTTGAGGCCCGACGGCGAGCTTGGGCGCGTTGTTCCACGCCGTCGCCTCCCCTTCCGTGAGGTCCTCCCCCACGACGGCCTCCTCCTCCACCGCCAGAGCCGGGGCCGAGGGCGAGGAGATCAAGGTCTGGGTGAGCGTGAGGAACGCGATCCCCGCGCCTACGATCCCCAGGGAGAGCGCGCCGACGACGAGGCAGTAGGGGAAGCGACGGGTTCTCATGCGACCCCTCCTAAGGGGAAGGGGAGGGCAGCTCGACGCCCTGCTCCTCGAGCCGGCTTACCAAGCGCGCTACGTCCGCCTCGCGATAGGAGGGGTCCTCCGCGAGCAGCTCCGCCAGGCGCTCCGCGGCCCGGCGGTAGTTGCCCATTTCGATAAGCGTCCGAGCCAGTTCGTAGAGCGCCTCCAAGCCCTTGGGGGAGAGCCCTTCCCCCGAGAGCTCGCCGCGCAGCCGCTCGGCCCGGACGATCCGGGCCAGGACCCCGGAGCGCTCCGGGAGCGAGGGAGCCCGCTCGAGCGCGTTCTCCAGGGCCTCGACGGCCTTTAAGGGGCGCTCCTGGGCGAGGTAGACCTCCCCCAACCGGAACCAGGCCCGGAAGGAATCGGGCTCGTAGCGCAGGATCTCCTGGTACTGGTCGACGGCGTCGTCGAAGCGCTTGCGCTGCTCGTAGATGCGGGCGAGCTCGAAGCGCACCGCCGTCTCCTGGGGCGAGAGCGCGAGCAGCGCAAGCCCCAGCTGCTCCTTGGCGTCCCACCCCACCGCCTGCTCCCATCCCTTGCGGTAGTGCTCCCGGGCTGCGGGGGTGTCGCCCCGCCGCTCGGCCAACCTCCCCAGCCCGAGGTGGGCCCAGGCGGCCTCCTTGGTGTCGAGCGCCCTGCGGAGGGCCTCCTCGGCCTTCCCCTCCTCGCCGAGCGCCGTGTAGGCCCTCCCCAGGAGGACCCAAAGCTCGGGCTTCTCGTCCGGGGAGGCGCTCCCTAGGGCCTTCTCCCAGTACCCGATGGCCCCCTCGAGGTCGCCGTCCTCGAACGCCAGCTCCCCCAGGGCGCGGTTCGCTTCATAGTCCTCCGGGTCCTCCGCGAGGAGCTTGCGCCAAGCCTCCCGGGCCTCCTCCCGCTGCCCGAGTTGCGCGTGGGCCCGCGCCCGGACGCGGAGGGCTTTCTGCTGGAGCTCCGCCTCCCCGCTCGGGGGGGAGCCGAGCCCCTCCAGGACCTCCAGGGCGCGGGCGGGGTCGCCCATTTGCACCAAGAGGTCGGCGTAGTCCACCCGCGCCGGGGCGTGGTTCGGGGCCTGCTCCAGGAGGATCGCGAGCTGGCGGGCGGCGTCGTCCCAGCGGCCCTGGGCCATCAGCCACCGCGCGTACTCGTAGCGAACCTCCTGATCCTCGGGCGTCGTGTCCAAGAGGGCCCGGTAGATGTCGGCCTCCTTGCGCCCCTTCGCGAGGACGTCCTTGAGGTTTTGCGCGATGAGCGCGCGCAGCCTTTGGGCTTCGGCCTCCCGTTGCGCGCGCTCGGGGCCTTCCGCTGCGGCGATCTCCCGCTCGACCTCCTCGAGTTGGAGTCGATAGAGGGAGGCGATGTAGTACCCCAGGTAGGGGTCGTCGCTTAGGCCCTCGGCCTTTACGCGCTCGTACTGGGCGAGGGCGGCCTCCGGGTCCTCGAACTCCAGCCGGATCGCCACCAAGAGGGGGTCGAGGATCTCCACCCCGACCTCCTCGCGGTACTGCCGGAACCACTCGCGGAAGCGCTCCTGGGTCTTCTCCAGGAGGTAATCCCGCAGCACTTGATCGGCCACCTCCTCGAAGGTCTCCCCCTGCTCCGGACGGCGCTCCACGAGCTGCACCAGGTGAAATCCGCGGTCCGTGCGGACGGGGCCCCCAAACTCCCCGGGCCGCCGGAGGGAGAAGGCCAGCTCGACGAACGCCTCCCCCGTGGGGTCGCCCCGCTGGATCCAGCCGTAGTCCCCGCCCTGCGGGGCGGTGAGCTCGTCCTCGGAGTAGGCGCGGGCGAGGTCCTCGAAGCGCTCCCCCTCGCGGAGGCGCTCCAGCAGCTCCTCGGCGCGCCGGCGGGCGCGCTCCACCCGCTCGGGATCTGCGTCCTCGGGCACCCGAATGAGGATGTGGCGGACGCGGACCAGCTCGGGGGTGTAATATCGCAGGCGATAGCGCTCGTAGTAGGCCCGAAGCTCCTCCTCCGAGGGCTGGAGCACCCCGGTCACCTCGGCGCGCACCCGCTCCTCAAGCATCTTGCGCCGGGTGCGCTCGATGAGGCTTCGGGTGAACTCGCTGCGGTACGTCTGGGGGTCGTTGAGGGCCTTCTCGATCTGTTCCGGGGGGACGCCGTTGGCCTCCAGGAAGCGCCACAGCTGCAGCCTCACCCGCTCGAGGATCTCGGACTGGGGGACGGAGATCCCGCGCTCGCGGGCGGCGCGGGCCAGCAGGCGCTCCTGGATGATCCGCTCGGCGAGCTGGAGCTTGAGCTGGAGCTGATAGTGCGCCCCGGGGGCGCCCACCAGATCTTGGTCGAAGTTGATCCGCTCCGTGGGCGGGAGGGAAGCCCGGTGCTCCCGGAGCCATTCTTGGTAGAGCGCCTCGAACTCCTTCGAGGTGATCCGCTCCTCCCCGATGCGGATCGCCACCGGGGCGTCGGGTTCGGAGCGGGGGCGGAGGAGGCCACCGCCCCAAAGGAGGACGGCCCCGAGGGCGAGGAGCACGACGCCTCCGAGGACAAACCCGGCCTTCTTCGACGGGATGCGCAAGAAGCTCTGTTTTCGCATGGGCCCCACAGGATTTCAGTATAGTGGGGCTCATGCGCGGATACAACCGGCGCTCAAGACATGAAGGCAAGCAACCAAAACCGGCAGAGATGAGGAGGGGGAAGCCGGGGAGCCCAGCCGGCTTGGGCGGGAAACCGAGGCCGGGGACGGGAGGGGGCTCTGTCCGCCCGACCGCGGGCCCCGGGAGCCGGGCTCCCCGTGAGGTTCTCCTCAACAAATAATGCTTACCCCTCCACGATCACCCGCTTCGCCTCGTAGTAGCCGTCCCGGAAGGTGTACTCCGTCACGGTGAGGGTGACCCCCACCTGAATGGCCGCCCGATCCACGGGGTTGCCGTCGGGGTCCACCAGCACGGTCTCCGCATCGATCTTGACGGGGTAGTCCTCTTGGCCGTCCCCGTCGGCGTCGAGGCGCACGAACAGATCGTCCCCGAAGGGGATCACCTCCAGGACGGCGCCCCGAAGGGGCTCGTCCGCCGGGGGCTGCTCCGACGAGGACGGCTCGCCGACGATGACGTGCCAAGCCTCGTAGTAGCCGTCGTCATCGAGCTTGTAGCCCACCAGGGTGAGCGTCACCCCCGGCCGGATGGCCTCGAACCCCAGGCGGTTCCCCTGCGGGTCGGTGATCGTGGCGTCGTGCTCGATCTTGACCCGAAGCTCCTCCCGGGAGTCCCCGTCGACGTCGAGCCCGACGAAGAAGTCGTCCCCGAACCAGAAGGCCCGCACGACGACGCCCTGGATCGGCCGGCCTGCCCCGGCCGCGCCCGCCTCGGCCCCGCGGCAGGAGACGGTCGCCGGATCGACCTCGCCGACGATGACGTGCCAAGCCTCGTAGTAGCCGTCGTCATCCAGCTTGTAGTTGACGAGGGTGAGGATGACACCGGACCGAATGGCGTCCATCGTGAGCGCGTTGCCCTCGGGGTCCTCGATGAGGGCCGACCGCTTGATCTTGGCGCGGAGCTCGGGCGTCCCGTCGCCGTCCGTGTCGAGTTGGACGAAGAAATCATCCCCGAGCCACGCGGCTTGGGTCACCACCCCCTGGATGGGGTCGGGGCAGGGAGCGGAAGCGCCGTCGGTGCTCGGGGGAGAAGCCGTCCCCACCACGACGCGCTTCGCCTCGTAGTAGCCGTGCTCGAACTCGTAGTGGGTCACCGTGATCGTGACCCCCACCTGGATGGCCGTGATGGGGAGCGGGTTCCCGTCGGGGTCGACGATGAGCGTGTCGTCCTCGATCTTGACCCACAGGTCCCCGCGCCCGTCGTCGTTGACGTCCAGCTCGACGAAGAGGTCGTCCCCCTGCCACGAGAGGAGCAGCACCACGCCCGTAATCGGGTTCCCCGACTGCGGGGACGAGTCGTCGTCGGGGCTGGCCGCAGCGCCCACGATCCCCCCCAGCACGAGGAGCAGCGTCCCGAGCAGGACCGCCCCGACCTTCGTCGAGATCGCTGCGATTCTATCCGCCTTGCGCATCTGCGTTCCCTCCTTTGAGAACGGGCTTCGTTTCGTATCGTAGGGATTCAGTCTTCCGTTTCCGCGTTGAACTCCAACTCGGCCGGCGGCGGCTGGACGTAGGCCGCGTCCGTCCGGACCCCGGCCCCGTAGCGGTAGACGAGCTCCCCGCCGCGCAGGCCCGTCAAAGCGAGCATCCCGGCGCCCACGAGGCCCACCACCAGGTAAGCGATCAGGAGCCCGCGCCCCAGCAGGGGGCGGCGGAAGCGGATCTCCAACAGAAAGCGGAGGAGCGCCGCTCCCAGGAGCACCGCCGCCGTGGGGATGGCCAGCTCCTCGTGGGCCTCGAGCGCCGCCTCCCCGCCGGGAAGGGGCTCGAGCTGCTGCTCGACGGTCTCCTCCACCGCCAGCCCCGTCACCACCGCGGGCACCGCCGCCAGCGCCCCCAAGAGCACCAGCACCCACCCCACGCGCTTGAGCGTCTCCCGTTTGGTCCCCCACCCCAGCGCGTCCAGCGCAAACCCCACCAGGAAGAGCGCGATGGGGAAGTGGACCACCATCGGATGCAGGTTCGTCATCTCGGCTCCCTCCTCATCTCCTCTTGTACTCACGCTTGTACTCCCGCGTCTTGTGCGCGCACGGAGGTGCCTTCATCGCGCGCGCATCGTTCTTGTCCTTGTGCTTTCGTTTTGTCTTTGTCTTCGCTCTTTGGTTCCCTCCGACGCCGTCCCAGCGTAGCGCAGAACGGGTGAAAGGGACATGGAACTCCGATGAAACGGACTTGAAAACCGGGTGAAATTCCGGTGAAAACCCTCGGGGTCTGATCTTCATCATTGTCGGAATTGACGGGAATCCGTACAAAGAGGGAGGGCGATACGGAAGGAGGGGAGAGCCGATGGCGGGATTCCGACTCTGGGAGCACGTGACGATCGAGGACCTCCTGGAGCACCTCTACGAGGCGGCGGTGCGGGAGCTGGAGCAAAGCGGGGTGGAGCTGCCCGAGTCCGTCAAGCCGAAGCTGCGACGGGCCCTCAAGCGGGTGCTCAATGAGGATCTCTACGCTTCGCCGGCCTGCGGGACGAGCGTGCTCTGCCGCCCGAGCGAGGAGGGCCGGGCAAAGCCCTGGTCGTACCAAGCCGCGGCCTGGGGGCTCGTCTCCCGGGCCGATCCCTCGCTGGAGCGGGAATAGACGGGCGGACGACGGACGGACAACGAACGAACGAGCGAGCGGTCCGAGCCGAAAGGGCGTAAGCGCGCAGAAGGAGACCCTGGAAGGGAGGAGGAGAGGATTCGTCATGGCTTTTACGTTGCAGCTGGTGGAGGAGCGTTCGCGGGTGCGAACCGATTCGGACGGGACGAGCTGGCTGGCGGTGGTCTACGCCGTCGACCCGCCGCTTCCCGCGGGCACGCGGCAGAAGCTCGTGCCTGCCCTGCGCCAAGGGCTTGCGGAGCGGGGCCAGAAGCTTCTGGCCCTCGACCTCTTTGACGAGTTCGTCCGGGTCCACGTGCCGTTGAGCACCCCCGCCGCGGCCGTCGAGGAAGCCCTTCAAGAAGCCCTGGCACAGGTCGAGCCCGCACCCTCTCCGGAGGCACCCCAGGACGCTCAGGCTCAGGAGGCGCTTGAGCGCTACCTCCGGGAAAGCCGACGCGCCTGACGCCCCTCCTCCGCGCAGCCCGCCGAACGCGCACGGGCAGGATACGAGCCCCGTTCCCCGTACGAACAAGAACCCCCGGAAGAGCGGGAAAAGGGGAAAAAAGGGACAGGGTCCGGTCCCCCTCTCGACCGGACCCTTAGGCCCCCTCTCCACCTCCTTGCCCCCCAGGAGGAATCTATGTCGGCTTGATGTCGGCTTGTCGGCGCGAGGCAGCGCTCGATTTCATACTATAGGGTCTGTCACTCCTCCTGTCTATGATCTGCGTCATGTCGGCGGGGAGTTTGCCTTCGGAACGGGGAAATCCGTAAGATTCCCTGCGGGAGAGGCAGGGAGAGCAAGCAAGGGAGACGGGAGGGGACGAAGCGAGCAAACCCGGATGATGAAGATGCGCATCCGCGGGGATCTTCGTCGCGAGATGCTCCTGGCCCTGGTAGGGCTGGCGCTGCTGAGCGCGGTGCTCTTGGGGGCGGTGGCCGTCTACCGCCTGGACTGGGAGCTCTACGAGCAGCTGGTGCGGCGGGGGCGGGTGCTGGCCCGCTTCCTGGCCCAGGAGGCGTTCTACAGCGCCTACATCCGGGGGGATCGGGATCTGGTGCCGCTGGCCGAGGGGGCCCTGCGGGACGACGTTCTCTACGTGGAGATCGTCAAGGACGGCGAGGTGCTGGGGCGGGCGGGCGCCCCCCCGAGGGGGCCGCACCTGGAGGTCTGGCAGGCGATTCTCGATTCCTCCCTGTGGGGGGAGCGACGGCTTTCGGGGCCCGACCCCGGGGGCGGGGGCGGGAGGCCGCCCACCGACAGCTACGTCCGGCTGGCGATCTCGTTGGAGTACCTCGCCTACGAGATGCGTCGGGAGCTCTTGTGGCTGGGGCTGGCGGGGCTGGGCATCGCGCTGGTGGCGCTGGTCGTCGCTTGGCTGCTCTCGGGGATGATCCTGCGCCCCCTGCAGCGGGTGAAGGGGGCGCTCGAGGCGTTCGGACGGGGGCAACTGGAGGTGCGGGCCCCCGTCGAGCGGGCGGACGAGCTGGGGGGGCTGGCCCGGGCCTTCAACCGCATGGCTGAGGCGATCGTCGAGATGCGCGCGGAGCTGGAGCGGGCCAGCCGGGCCAAGTCGGAGTTCATCACGCTCATGGGCCACGAGCTGCGCACCCCCCTCAACGTGCTGCTGGGCTACATCGAGCTGTTGCTTTCGGGGGTCGGCGGGGAGCTCACCGAGGAGCAGCGCTCGTACCTACGGGCCGCGATGCGCTCCGGCGAGCACCTGCAGGCCCTGCTGGAGAACGTCCTCCGCTACGCCAAGCTCGAGCTGGGGGTGGAGAAGCTCCACCGGGAGCCCGTAGCCCTCGGACCCCTTCTCGAGGAGATCGTCGAGGACCTCCGGCCCTACGCCGAGGAGAAGGACCTGTCCGTTGAGGTGCGGGTGGACCCGGGGCTCACCCTGGAGGCGGATCGGACGAAGCTGCGCCAGATCGCCTTCAACTTGCTGCAGAACGCGATTCGCCACTCCCCCCCTGGGGGGCGAATCGGGATTGACGCACGCGTTGTGGGGGGGTCGCAGGTGCGCCTCGAGGTCCGCGATCGGGGACCGGGGGTGCCCGCCGAGGAGCGGGAGCGGGTCTTCGAGCCGTTCGTGCGGCTCCCCTCCCCCCGGGGGACAAAGGGGGCAGATGGGGGAGCGCAAGACCGCGAGGGCCTGGGGCTGGGGTTGGCCGTCGTCCGCCGGTACGCCCAGCTCCACGGCGGGCGGGCCGGGGTCGAGAGCCCCGCGGACGGGAGGGGGAGCCTCTTCTTCGTCGAGCTGCCCTTGGGGCCGAAGTCGAAACGGGAACACCCCCGGGAACGCCCCACGGGCTGGAAGGGGGGATCGGGATGAAGGGGGTACGGGTGCTCATCGTCGAGGACGACCCGGAGGCTCGGCTCATCCTTGGGAAATACCTGGCGTCGCGGGGCTACGAGACGCGGGAGGCCGAGAGCGGCACGCGGGCGCTGGAGGTCTTCCACCGGGACGAACCGGACGCCCTTCTGCTCGATTTGATGATCCCCCCGCCCGACGGCTGGGAGGTGTTGGAGTACGTCCGCGGGCAGAGCTCGATCCCCATCGTGGTGATCACGGCCCGCGACGCCACGGACGACGTGGTGAAGGCCCTCCAGATGGGGGCGGACGACTACATCACGAAGCCCTTCAAGCTGCGGGAGGTCGAGGCCCGCCTCCAGGCGGCGCTCCGCCGCTACCGTCCGCCCGTCCTCCAGAGGGGGCCCCTCGAGATCGACGACCGGCGCAAGGAGGTCCGCCTCCGCGGGAAGCGGGTTGAGCTCTCCCCCAAGGAGTACGAGCTGCTGAAGCTGCTCGCCTCCGAGCCGGGGCGGGTCTTCTCCGATCGCGAGATCCTAGCGCGCGTCTGGCCGGAGGGGGGGCTCGCTTCCTCCACGGACGTGAAGCGCTACATCCACCTCCTGCGCCGCAAGGTAGAAGAAGATCCCAAGAATCCTAAGCTCATCCTCACCGTCAAGGGCTTCGGCTACAAGCTCGCGGGCTAGCCCGTTCCCCGGGGCCGCACCGCGGTGGCCCCCTCCCACCCCCTGCGGTATCATCGCCCCCGATGGTCCACAGCAAAAAGCCCTTCGGGAGCTACGACGAGGCGTTCGCGTACATTCAGAAGCACACGAACTACGAGCGGATGCGGGCCTCCTCGGTCCCCAAGCGGCGGGACGCCTTCGACCTAGCCCGGGTCCGCCGGGTCCTCGACGCCCTGGGGAAGCCCGATGCGCGCTATCCCATCCTGCACGTGGCGGGCACCAAGGGGAAGGGCTCCGTCTGCGCCATGGTCGCTGCGGTGCTCAAGCAGCAGGGACTCCGAGTGGGTCTCTTCACGAAGCCCCACCTCCTGGACCTGCGGGAGCGCATCGCCGTGGACGGGGCGCTCATCTCCCCCGAGGCGTTCGTCGAGGGGATGAACGCGCTCCATCCCCACCTCGAGGAGCAGCGCCGCCGGGGCAATCCCCTGACGTTCT
>Ga0256830_1000556_pt1 | contig 29183 bp, 24 predicted proteins | sample 128326metaG_FD_190537 | JGI IMG/M metagenome (GOLD analysis project Ga0256830, IMG submission 190537) | Hydrothermal vent microbial communities from Lau Basin, Pacific Ocean - 128-326 | ecosystem: Environmental > Aquatic > Marine > Hydrothermal vents | place: Pacific Ocean: Lau Basin | collected... | reverse complement strand
GTTCGTTCTGATTGAACAAAAGTGCAGGAATAGTCGTTCTATTCCGAGCTTTTGTGATTGAAGAACGGGCGAAGACGGGCTGAAGCAGAGGTGCCAATTGTATGAGTTATTGTGTTCCATTCCTTAGCTGAAGATAAAAACATTCGTTTGACGTGCCACATCAAAAAAAACGTCATGGTATACGGCAGCATACAGCATTTGCAACGTATGATCGGCAACTTGTTGGATAACGCCATAAAATATACTAACAACAGTGGCAGCATTACATTTAATGCTGTATCAGAAGATTAAGCACATCGCTATTAATATTGTTGATACTGGTATAGGCATTGCTGAAAAAAACTTTCCTAATATTTTTAAATGGTTTTATCGCTGCGACCAAAGCCATTCACAGCCTGGCTCTGGTCTTGGCTTGAGTCTTGCCCGCGCTATTGTGCGTGCACATGGGGGCGATATTTCTATAGTCAGTACAGTACAAAAAGGCAGCACACTGACCATCAGCATTCCCGTGCCTACTTCTTTCTAAGGGACGTGCACGCTCCTAAGCGATAAATGAATGAAATCAGGTTCAGGGGTTGTGACTAAGATCTTTTTGCAAAGTGGAAAATGAACGTATCCAAGGGTTTTGTCGGCGCAATGCGGTGGGTAGCTGGTGACGGGCATCAAGGGCTGCCTGCTTGTTTGGATAGCTGTGATAAATCAAACCAAACCAGGTTTTACCTTTACGGATAGTGTGATAAATGGCAAAAGGTTCATCCAGTGGGTGTTGACGAATGAAGCTACGCAGGGTGTTGATGCGGTTGCCCGCAACCATTTGCAAGGTGTAATGGTCAGGATTTTGTTGGAGTATCCACTCATTTCTGTAGCCGGGCAGGTCAGCGGGAATTGGCAATACGCGTGTTGCCAGAGTAGTCACGGTATCCACAGGATGTTTTACGGATTCGGTTTCTTTTTTGGCAGGCTGTGGGGTGGCGGCAGGCATTAGCGATAATGTGGCCGTACTGGCGACCGTGGTAATGACTGCGTCCGAAACTGTGTTTTCCATGCTTTCTGGTGCGAGAACAGTATCCGTATCTCTCCCAACGATTTCCTGAGAAGGCGGTTCAGGTTTGCGTGCCTCCTCTGGCCTGGGCATTTCATCGTGCAGCATTGTTGGCGCAGTAACTGGCAGTGAACCCGAAGAAAATTGGCTGGCTGTTGCAGGCTTGCCATCTAACCAGGCATTAAATTCGTCTTGAAAAAAAAGTAGCGTTGCTAATAAAACAATACCGGTCAACGCGGCCACTGCACGTATTTTATTAACATTAGAAGTGTTGCTTTGCGTGTCGCCTGTCGCTGGCAGGCTTTCGATTAACACATTATGTGCAAGACGATTGATTTCACCTGGCCAGCCAATGGACTGTTTGTGGATTTTTTGCAGTACAGCATCAGTGAACAGCTTGTCGGCAGAAAAACCTGCAGCAGACAGGCGGTGCAATATGTAATGTGTGGTATGTGCCTGCGAAAAAGGGAGCAAGTCAACATTACGCCGAACAATGTGTACTTGCGGGCCTAACAGGGGGTCATGGAAATGTTCATCCAGTTCTCTGGTACCAAATAATATAATACGCAGTAGCGGTTTTTTTTCTACGCTGGTGAGCGCCATCATTTCCAGTACACGCTTGAGGGCGGTAACGGTTAATTGTTCGGCGTTATCGATCAATAGTACAGCTTGCCGTGCATTGTGCTGCAAAGTGGCAAAATGGTGCTGCATGCGCTCAAACAGTTCGCTGTGCGTAGCGCCCTGAAAATCCATGTTCATTTGATGAAACAGCTGTTGCAATAATTTTCGCTCATCGATACCGCCACGGGCATCGATACGTGCAACTATCCAGGTATCCAGAGCCTTTAATAAATATTGCTGCAACAGAGTAGTTTTACCACTGCCGGGAGGACCGGCAACAAGCACAAGCTCATTGCCGTATTGAGTAAGGTGCAAGAGGATATCCAGTTTTTGCTGGCGACCGGGCTCTACATAAAACAGGTCGTCCTCAATGGCATCAGCAAAAGGCTCGCGTGTCATGTGGTAATGCACGACATAAGATGAGGATGTAGCACTGTTGGTTTCGTACAATTTTGTGGTTGGATTTCTCATGCAGGGGCTTGCTCACCTTTAATGAAAACCACACGGTAGCCACGTTTTATTTGTGCGTCACGCGCGGCGATGAGCGCTGCCAGTGCTTTGTCGTGATCGTCAAAATGTAGCCTGCTTGCCCGGCCGGAGGAACCCTGTCGGCCAGACTCTTTGACCAGTGTCCAGCCACCAATCAAATCTTCCTGCAAAAAAAGGTGACAATAGCGCGGATGACTGTCCATCGCCGGGGGGGTTTGCAGATAGATACGCATGGTATGGTTTCAGGTCAATTCGGTTGCATTGAAGATACGTTCATATTCACGAATAGCGTAACGGTCTGTCATACCGGCAATGTAGTCTGCAATACCGCGTGCGCGCCCACTGTCTGCCTCAGCATTTTCGAGCAGATTGACATGCTGTTGTTGCTCGGGGGGCAACAGCAACGGATCATTGAGAAAGGCATCGAACAGGGAACGAATAATAATGGCGGCTTTGGCGGTCATTCGATGCACGCGATAATGACGGTAGAGATTTTTGCGTAAAAATTGTTTAAGTTCCTGGTTCATGGCTTTCATTTCACTACTGAAGCCCACCAGCGGTTTGTTGAGCCTGGTGATATCGTCGCGCGATGACGGATTGGCCGCTTTGATGCATTCGCGGGTATTGTGTATAAAATCGGTGACCTGATCGTTGATCATGCGGCGGATGATTTCGTGAATAGCACGTTTTTCAGGAATATCGGGATACGCAGACATCACCGCAGTATGTTGTTCTTTAAACAGGCGGACATCACATAAGCTGTTAATATCGATAAGTCCGGCGCGTAACCCGTCATCAACATCGTGATTATTGTAGGCAATTTCATCGGCAACGTTGGTGATTTGTGCTTCAAGCCCTGGCTGTTGCTTATTCAAAAATCGCTGGCCCAGCTCCCCCAGTTTTTTTGCATTGCTTATAGAGCAATGTTTAAGAATACCTTCACGGGTCTCAAAGGTGAGATTGAGGCCGTTGAATTCGGCATATTTTTCTTCCAGCTCATCAATAATACGCAGTGATTGCAGGTTATGCTCAAAACCACCATAGTCTTGCATACATTCGTTGAGGATATCCTGGCCTGCATGACCGAAGGGTGTATGCCCTAAATCATGAGCCAGGGCGATAGTTTCACTGAGGGTTTCATTGAGATGCAATACACGGGCGATGGAACGGCTGATTTGTGCGACTTCAATGGAATGGGTAAGGCGGGTGCGAAACATATCGCCTTCATGATTGACAAAAACCTGCGTTTTGTATTCCAGCCGACGAAATGCACCGGAATGAACAATGCGGTCGCGATCACGTTGATATTCTGAGCGGGTGTTAGGTGGCGGTTCAAAAAAACAACGCCCGCGCGAGCCTGTTTCGTGCGTGGCCCAGGGCGCGAGACCGTCAGAGGCAATAGAATCAGTTGGCCGCGTGATGGAAGGCATCGAGCGTGTCCTGTAACAGTTTGGGCTCGTAATCATCGCTGACGTAACTGGAGCCAATGTGGTTCAACAGAACTAGGCGGATGACACCTGCCTGCACTTTCTTGTCTACGGCCATAAGTTCCAAAAACCGTGCCGCATCCATTTTCTCAGGCGTTTTTACCGGCAGTCTAGCGGCTTCAAGCAAGGTTCGTGTGCGTTCAAGCTGGGACTGACTAAAGTTGTTTTGCCGATGTGACAGATCAGCCGCCATTAACATGCCGGTGCCTACGGCTTCGCCATGTAACCAGGTGCCATAACCCATGCCCGCTTCAATAGCGTGACCGAAAGTGTGACCAAGGTTTAACAATGCACGTTGTCCGCTTTCTTTTTCATCAGCGGCAACGATATCGGCCTTGATTTGGCAGGAAAGCTCTATGGCATAAGTCAGCATTTCTGCATCGCGTTGCAGCAGTTTATTTATATTACCTTCCAGCCAGCCAAAAAAATCTTCGTCCTGAATCAGGCCGTATTTGATGACTTCCGCGAGACCTGCCGAGAGCTGCTGGTCATCCAGGGTGTCAAGTGTGTTGATGTCAATCAATACACATTGTGGCTGATGAAAGGCACCAATCATGTTCTTGCCCATGGGGTGGTTAACACCGGTTTTCCCGCCCACCGATGAGTCTACCTGCGCCAGTAACGTGGTGGGTATCTGAATGAAGTTAACACCCCGCTGGTAACAAGCAGCGGCAAAGCCGGTGATGTCACCGACTACGCCACCACCCAGTGCTATGAGCGTACACTGGCGGTCAAACCGGTGTTGCAACAGCGCATCAAAAATCAGATTGGCAGTATCGAGTGTTTTGTATTTTTCACCATCGGGAAGAATAACGGTTTCACATTGCCAGGCACCCAGGGCTGAGCGTGTTTTTTCAAGATACAGCGGTGCCACAACTTCATTGCTGACCAGCAAAACCTGATGGCCATGAATATGAGGAGCCAGCAGCTTGTCCTGACCAAGCAATCCCTGGCCAATATGGATAGGATAACTGCGCTCTTTCAGATTGACGGTGAGGGTTTTCATGATAAGTACATTGTGTTGTTTGTGTTAAAGGTTATGCTGGGTCGCAAGTTCGGCCAACTTTTTAACAACATTGCGTACCGGGCTGCTATCCGTTTCAATAATTTCATCGGCAACTTCGCGATACAACGGGTCACGTATGGCCAGAATTTCTTCCAGCTTTTTGTGTGGATCAGCCGTTTGCAATAACGGGCGGTTTTTATCCTTACCCGTTCGGTTGACCAACTGTTTCAGAGGGGCATTGAGATACACTACAAAACCCTGTCGGGTAATCTGATCACGGTTTTCGGGATCAAGGATTGCACCTCCACCCGTAGCTAGAATAATGTTCTGCATTTGTGTTAGCTCAGAAATGATCATTTTTTCCCTGCGGCGAAACCCCGCCTCTCCTTCCAACTCAAAAATAAGTGGAATATTGGCTCCTGTTCGCTCTTCGATAACGCGGTCACTGTCGTAAAAAGTGCGGCCCAGTTGACGGGCGAGTTGTTTGCCTATGGTGGTTTTACCCGCCCCCATGGGACCAACAAAAATGATATTTTGCGCCATTTTGTTTGGATACCTGTTGTTGTGCTCAGCGTTTACTTGCAGGGATTATATACCCGTAGCGATTGAGATTTCGGTTTTGCTGCGGGAATAACCAATAGGGTATTCAACCCGTTTTCCCTTCACAAAATAAAAATGACACTACGATGCACTGCCAATGCCTTTTGCGGCGATTTTCAGCCTAAGATCAAATCTTATTTGCCGTCTCTACACCCCCGCAATATCTCTTTTACTTTCAAATCACTGGGTTTGAATGCTTTGTTTAAAACAGCAGGAGCATTTAACGGTGTGGCGGCTCCGCACATAAACACATCAAAGGCAGCATAGTTTCGCTCCGGCCAGGTATGTACGCTGATATGTGATTCTGCAAGTACGGCAACACCTGAAATACCACCACTTTCTGAAAACTGATGTAAGTGAATGTGCAACAATGTTGCGTGGCAAGCCGTAACACAGCGCTTCAATACTTCTTCGATGTACCGACGATCATCCAACCGGGAAGCGCCCCACAAGTCAATCAACAAGTGTGTCCCTGAGTATTCCACGCCATCTTTTATCAAGAAATAATCATCGGTGGATGATATATCTGATGGTTTTTGTTTGCTCGTCATCCGCTGGCCGGTGCGCTAAATTTCACTTTCTTTTTTTCGTTGCTTTTTTGGGCGCATAAATATCGGTACACGTTCCTTCTGCCACCTCGGCGGCGAAATTGAAGGTTTCCGACAGGGTCGGGTGCGGGTGAATAGTCAGCGCAATATCTTCGATGTCAGCACCCAATTCCAGTGCCAGTACCGCTTCGGCAATCAATTCACCGGCATTGGGGCCAGTCATCGCTGCGCCAATAATACGATGATTGTCGTCAAACAAAAGCTTGGTCATGCCTTCATCACGCCCCAATGACAAGGAGCGCCCACTGGCAGCCCAGGGAAATACGCCTTTTTCATAGACGATACCTTCTGCTTTGCATTCGTCTTCTGTCTTGCCCATCCATGCCACTTCAGGATCGGTATAACACACCGAAGGAATGGTGCGTGCATCAAAAAAGGTCTTTTTGCCACTGATCACTTCTGCGGCCACTTTGCCTTCATGGGTGGCTTTGTGTGCAAGCATGGGCTGACCTACCACATCGCCGATGGCAAAAATATGATTCACGTTGGTGCGTTGTTGTTTATCCACAGCAATAAAGCCACGTTCATCTACTGACACACCTGCTTTGTCGGCATCAATCAACAAACCATTGGGGCTACGCCCGATGGATACCAGTACACGGTCGAAGATATCGTTTTCCGGTGCCTTCTTACCATCAAAAGAACATAACATGCCTTTTTCAGTGGGTTCAATGGCGGTCACTTTGGTGTTCAAATAAATATTTTCGTAACGTTTTTTAATGCGCCGCTCCAATGGCCGCACCACATCACGGTCGGCACCCGGAATCAGACCGGGGGACAATTCTACGACGGTGACTTTTGAACCCAGCGCATCATACACGGTGGCCATTTCCAGACCGATAATGCCGCCGCCAACCACAAGCAGTCGTTGCGGGATTTCTTCAATTTCCAGTGCATCGGTGGAATCCATCACCCGTGGGTCATCCCAGGGAATAAAGGGCAGTTTGGTCACGCGGGAACCAGCGGCAATGATGCAGTTGTCAAAACCCACCACGGTTTTGCTGCCCTCCTCTGCTTCCACTTCGATTGTGTTTGCAGAAGTGAATTTGCCGTAGCCATGCACAATTTTCACTTTGCGTTGCTTGGCCAGTTGTTTGAGGCCGCCAGTGAGTTTGCCCAGCACACGATCTTTGTGAGCACGCAGTTTATCAAGGTCGATTTCGGGCTTGTTGAAACTGACGCCGATGTCAGCAAATTCTGCCGCTTCATTGAGCACCTGCGCAGTATGCAACAGCGCTTTGGATGGAATACAGCCTACGTTAAGACACACACCGCCAATACTTTCGTAGCGCTCGATCATTACCACGTTCAAACCCAGATCTGCGGCACGGAATGCTGCGGTATAACCACCAGGGCCGGAGCCTAGCACCACAACTTGCGCACTGATATCGACATCGCCGCTGTATTGGCTTGCCGTTGGGGCTGCTATTGGTACCTGTTCAGTTACTACCGGTTTGCTGTTGTCCGCTGGTGCAGATGGCCCGGCCTCTTCGGCTTCCAGCATCAAAATCGTACTGCCTTCGGCTACTGTGTCACCCACAGATACCAGCACTTCTTTAACCACACCCGCTTGTGGTGCGGGAATTTCCATGGTGGCTTTATCGGACTCCACGGATATCAGCGAATCTTCGGCGGCAACACGGTCACCGGCAGCCACCAGAATTTCGATGACTTCAACACCGTCGAAATCACCAATGTTGGGTATTTTGACTTCTATCAGACTACTCATGATTTATTTCACCAGCCCGTTGGCATCTGCCAACACCCGGCCCATAAAACTGGTAAAACGTGCGCCATCAGCACCATCAACCACACGATGGTCGTAAGATAACGACAACGGTAACATCAGTCGGGGTTCAAAGGTTTTACCATTCCATACCGGTGTCATCTTGTGACGCGATACACCAAGAATGGCCACTTCCGGCGCGTTGACGATAGGCGTGAATTGCGTGCCACCAATGCCACCCAAACTGGAAATCGTCATGCAGCCACCCTGCATGTCAGCCGGTTTAAGTTTTTTATCTCGCGCTTTTTGGCTGATTTCACCCAGTTCGGCTGCGATATCCACCAGGGTTTTGCTATCGGCATCACGCACCACAGGCACCACCAGTCCATCCGGTGTATCCACGGCAATGCCAATGTTAAAATAATTTTTCAATATCAGGCTTTCACCACTGGCGTCCAGCGATGCATTAAAACGTGGCAATTCACGCAGCCCGGCGACCACGGCCTTGATCAAAAAGGCCAGCATGGTGATTTTAATGCCCTTGTCTTTATATTCCGCTGCCATGCTTTTACGCAGCGCATCCAGCTCAGTGATATCAGCCTGATCAAACTGCGTAACATGGGGTATGGTGACCCAGTTACGATGCAGGAATTTACCCGTGAGTTTGTTGATCTTGCTCAGTTTTTGGGTTTCAACGTCACCCCACTGACTGAAGTCGATTTCCGGCATGGGGGCTACAGCCAAGCCACCACCGCCAGTACCCTGGGTCAAGGCCTGTTTAACAAAGCTCTTTACGTCATCCTTGATCACCCGGCCTTTGCGGCCACTACCACTGACGCGGCCCAGATCCACACCCAACTCGCGCGCAAATTTGCGCACTGAGGGGCTGGCATAGGCGCGGGAAAAACTGACTTCATCAATTTTTGCTGTGGGAGAGGGGCGATGTTGTGGAGGCTGTGCTACAGATTGTGGCGCAGGTGCCGCCGGTTTACTGGCTGCCGGCGTTGGTGTAGTTGTAGTGGCTTCCTGCGTTACGGGTGCAGCAGGCGCAGCATCGCTGGGCTCCAATAACAGTATCAAACTGCCCTGGGAAACCTGGTCACCCACCTCAACTTTTATTTCTGTCACCACACCCGCTTCGGGTGCAGGGATTTCCATAGTGGCTTTATCGGATTCCACGGAAATCAGTGAGTCTTCTGCGGCGACGGTATCGCCTGCTTCAACCAGCACTTCGATCACTTCAACGCTGTCAAAATCACCGATATCAGGAATTACTATCTCTTTTGCCATGTTTTTTCTCGCTGCAATCAAGCATGCAGTGGGTTAATTTTTTCCGGGTCGATACCATACTTGTCAATGGCCTCGGCCACGGTAACGGCATCAATGCTACCTTCATCCGCCAACGCTTTTAATGCCGCAACGACAATATGCACCGCATTAACTTCAAAATGTTTGCGTAACTGGGCACGAGTGTCACTGCGACCAAAACCATCGGTACCCAATACTTCGTAACGCGCCGGTATCCATTTGCGTACCTTGTCGGCATATAACTGAATATAGTCCGTCGCGGCGATCACCGGGCCCGTATGACCTTCAAGACATTGAGTAATATAGGGCACGCGGGCCTCATCCACAGGATGCAGACGATTCCAGCGATCACAATCACGCGCGTCACGGGCCAGCTCGGTAAAGCTGGTGGCACTCCAGATGTCGGCATCCACTGCCCAGTCGTCACGCAGCAAATCTGCCGCTGCAATCACTTCGCGCAAAATCGCACCGCTGCCCATAAGCTGTACCGTTGTTGCTGAAGTTGCCTTGCTACTTTCTGCGGCGCGGAATTTGTAAAGCCCTTTAATAATGCCGGTTTCGGCACCTTCAGGCATGGCTGGATGCACGTAGTTTTCGTTCATCGCGGTCACGTAATAAAACACGTTTTCCTGCTCGGCAAACATGCGACGCATGCCGTCATGAACAATCACCGCCATTTCATAGTTGAACGTGGGATCATAACTGATGCAATTGGGAATGGTGCCGGACAGAATTAGACTGTGTCCATCCTGATGCTGTAAACCTTCACCCGCCAGCGTGGTGCGACCTGCGGTACCACCAATCATGAAACCGCGCGCCTGCATGTCGCCCGCTGCCCAGGCCAAATCACCAATGCGCTGAAAACCAAACATGGAGTAATAAATATAGAACGGAATCATGTTGACGCCGTGCGAGCTGTACGCGGTAGCGGCAGCAATCCACGATGACATAGCACCGGCTTCATTGATGCCTTCTTCGAGAATCTGCCCGCTCTTGTCCTCTTTGTAGAACATGATCTGGTCTTTATCCTGCGGCGTGTACAACTGACCCACCGAAGAGTAAATGCCCAACTGGCGGAACATGCCTTCCATACCGAAGGTACGTGCCTCGTCCGGCACAATAGGTACCACGTTTTTGCCAATATTTTTATCACGGCACAACATAGTGAGCATGCGCACCCAGGCCATAGTGGTGGACATTTCCTTGTCACCACTGCCCGCCAGCATCGCGTCAAAAATCGACAGGGGTGGAATTTCCAGCGGCGCGGCCTGTGTACTGCGTACCGGTAAATGACCGCCGAGCTCTGCACGGCGGGCATTCATATATTGCATTTCTTCGCTGTCTGCATCCGGTACATAATATTTACCGACAGCAGCATCTTCATCATTGAGCGGAATATTGAACCGGTTGCGGAAATCCAGCATTTCATTATCTTGCAGTTTTTTCTGCGAGTGCGTGCGGTTTTGCGCTTCACCGGCAGAACCCATGCCATAGCCCTTTACGGTTTGCGCCAGGATTACCGTAGGCTGGCCACTGGTATTCACGGCTGCATGATAGGCCGCATAAACCTTGTGCGGATCATGGCCGCCACGATTGAGACGCCAGATGTCCTCGTCAGACATCTTCGCCACCATGGCTTTCAGCTCAGGGTACTTGCCGAAAAAATGCTCGCGCACATAGGCACCGTCTTTGGATTTGTAATTCTGGAAATCACCATCCACGCATTCCATCATGCGCTGCTGCAACAAACCGTCTTTATCCATTGCCAGCAAAGGGTCCCAATAGCTGCCCCACAAGACCTTGATCACATTCCAACCAGTGCCACGGAAATTGGCTTCCAGCTCTTGCACGATTTTGCCATTGCCGCGTACCGGACCGTCAAGGCGTTGCAAGTTACAGTTCACCACCCAGACAAGATTGTCGAGTTTTTCACGGCCCGCCAACGAAATGGCACCCAGGGTTTCCGGCTCATCGGACTCGCCATCACCAATAAACGCCCACACTTTGCGTGCTTCGGTATTGGCCAGGCTGCGATGTTGCAGGTACTTCATGAAGCGCGCCTGATAAATGGACATGATCGGCCCCAGGCCCATGGATACCGTGGGGAACTGCCAGAAGTCATCCATCAGGTGAGGGTGCGGATAAGAAGACAAGCCTTTGCCATCCACTTCCTGGCGGAAGTTATCCAACTGCTCTTCTGTCAAACGGCCTTCCAGAAAAGCGCGTGAGTACATGCCGGGTGAGGCATGACCCTGGAAAAAAATCAGGTCGCCACCATGATCGGCATTGGGTGCATGCCAGAAGTGGTTAAAGCCAATATCGTACAGCGTGGCCGCCGAAGCAAAGGTGGCTATGTGCCCTCCCAGCTCACTGCTTTTACGGTTGGCCTTGACCACCATGGCCATGGCATTCCAGCGAATGTAGGAACGGATACGATCTTCGATAGCCTGATCACCCGGCAGTTCAGCCTCCAGGTGTGTAGGAATGGTGTTCACATAGGCGGTATTGGCGGAAAACGGCAGATTAGCACCGGAGCGCCGCGCCTTGTCGATAAGCTGCTCAAGCAAAAAATGGGCGCGCTCGACACCTTCGTGTTCGATCACCGCAGCCAATGCTTCTACCCATTCCTGGGTTTCTATGGCATCAACATCCGACGTTTGTAATTGCTGGGACATATTCCAACCTCTTTAGAAATTCGTGCCTGCTTGATTGGCCAGGACACCCGAACCCCACCAAAGTGACTTTGACGAAGTAAGCAGAGGCCGCGGCAACAAAAAAGAGCCGCGTATGATCGTTGTTTTACCCGTACAGGTCAAGCCAGCGCCACACGAAGCCCAGCGCAAATTACTGATGCAACCCTTTTAAAAACAATAGGCTAGAGATCAATATTCGCACTGGGCTCCGCGCGGGGAAAAAAGCGGAATCAGGACTCCACCGCAGTTATAACACAAATAATACGCACCGGCCGACCGACATCATCCTCAACCATTTTACCGCGCTGTCGCACTCGCCCTGCGCTATGAGTGAGACCGTGGGTTACATCAAAATTTGCTTCCCGACTTTCGATCACCGCGCTCAACGCCTCGTCCACTTGGCTACGATCAGCTGCTGTCACATACCCGAGTAAATCGTTTTTGTTACCCCGAAAACCATTCTTGCCCACTCCCAGCAGCTTTTCCGCGACATCAGACAATACAATCTCATCATCCACAATATCGAAATCCCAAGTACCGATGGTAACGACTTCCAGTGCCAGACGCATGCGTTGCTCATTATCAACGATAGACTTGATCACCCCACGGCGCACTTTGCTACCGGTACGACGCTCACTGAAGGACGTCATTGCGTCATCCCCATAACGCAGCCAGATCCAGTTCACATCAAAATGAGCGGCCACCGTTTTAAGGTTGTCATATTCGATGTTGCCGCCCTTAGCCCACTTGCCCACAGCCTGGCCGGAAACACCTACCACACGGCCAATTTCTGCGTGGGAGATATTATGTTCACGAATCAGCTGGGTTAATCGACTGGCAAATGTGTCTTGTTCACGCATGTGTTTCATCCTATGTTATTAGCTGACACCCCTCAGCATATAAAATGCTGCCTGACGCCTGCTTTTATTTATTCCCTTAAATCCTTCCCATATGCTTTTCGCTCTGACTTAACCCTGCCCCAACCCTGCCAGTAGCGCGCCGCGAATTCTGTCAGAAAATCCCTGTAAATGACAGTAATTTGTGACTCATTAAACAATGCTACATCCCGGCGCATAGCTACATTACTTCCGAGCCGCACCCCTCGGTTATGACACCCGCTGTAACGGAAACTGCGAGTGAATTTTCACTCTTCAAGTGAACCTTTTTTTTCGTTCCCTATTATGGAGGAAGGAGCAACATAACCCTTGGGACGAATCGCGACTGTATTCATTATCCGACTGCACAACACACCATCCTGTCGATAAAAAGCATACTCAAACTGCGGAGTACTGCGGCCACGAGCAGCAAGATCATCACGAATCTGCTGGTCGATAGCGGCATCAAATTCAAAACGTAATTCCAGGTCACTATTGCCCTCGGCAACAAAATCAATGTGCATGGCGCGCGTCCACACCTCATGCCCCGGATAGCGATACGCACAGGCCAAAGCAGCAATGGGATCGGCCAACGAGGCCTGGTAACCACCAAACATGCTGTTACTCATGTTGCGCGAAAAAGCATTCAGCGGCAGGCGTAAACGCACGAGCTGCCAATCATCGGTTAACTCCAATACTTTTATACGCATCAGAAAAAAAGGTGGAAACCATTCCAGCCGCTGACGCACCGACAAAAAACGCAACCTGCGTAGAAAGGTAAGCACGTTCATTTGTTTTTCATCCCAGCGCTGAAATCACCCCACTGCCACTGTAGTACAGAAATCGCTGCTAACGCCGCAGTTTCCGTGCGCAATACCCGTGAGCCAAGTCTCCATGGCACAAAACCGGCGGCTTCCGCCGTCGCAATTTCCTGCACTGAAAATCCACCTTCAGGGCCAATCAACAAACTCACCGTTCCTTGTGGCGCTGCTAACGTGGCAAAATTTGTCTCAGCACGATGATGTAACACCAGTTTCAAGGTATCCCTTTCTGCCATCTCGGCAACAGCCACAGCAAACGACTTCACTGCTTCCACCGTTGGCACCCGATTACGGCCACACTGCTCACAGGCACTGTGTACTACTCCCTGCCAATGCGTACGGCGCTTTTCCTGTCGGTCGCCTTTAAAATTGACCACCGTGCGCTCACTCAACACCGGCACGATGCGGGATACACCCAGCTCCACAGCCTTTTGCACGGTGAAATCCATGCGCTCCCCGCGTGAAATGCCCTGCAATAACACCAGTTCCAACGGTGATTCCAATGAACGCACCACGAACTCACCAACGTCTATCATTACCGACCGTCGCTCCACAACATTCACGCGCGCAGCAAACTCCCCGCTTTCACCCTTATCATTCGCTTCACCATTAAAGAGCACCAACGCATCACCCACCCGCAGGCGCAACACTTTGGTGAGATGCACCGTCGCCTGAGCATCCAGCTTGATTGTCTGACCACTGGCCAACGGCATGGGTTGATAGATTCGGGGAATACGCACAAAACCTCCAAAGCATAAAATAAACTGCATTGTCACCCGACACGTCGCACTGCGCCAGCAGCAAACATGGCATAATGTAAGCATTCCCGAACACTCAGGCTGGAACCACACATTTGAATGCATCCATTACCCAACTCACGCTGACACGCCCCGATGACTGGCATCTGCATGTGCGCGATGGGGCTGCTATGGCTACCGTCATTGGCCACACGGCCCGGCAGTTTGCGCGCGCCATTATCATGCCCAACCTCAGTCCACCGATAATAACGACGACACTGGCGCAGGCCTATTACCAGCGTATTCTGGACGCACTGCCAACAGGCAGTGATTTCCAACCATTGATGACTCTGTATCTCACCGATGACACTTCGCCGGGCGAAATTTCCCGCGCTAAAAACAGTGGCGTGGTGTTTGCCATTAAACTGTATCCAGCAGGCGCTACGACTAATTCCGACAGTGGTGTTACTCAATTGCAGAAGACTTATTCTGCATTAGCGGCCATGGAAGCCTACGGCCTGCCTCTACTGGTGCATGGGGAAGTTACCGATCCTGCTGTGGATGTGTTTGATCGTGAAAAAATGTTTATCGAACAGCAGCTCATCCCTCTCACCCAGCAGTTTCCCGGCCTGAAAATTGTGTTTGAACACATCACTACCAAAGATGCCGTCGATTTTGTATTGGAGAGTGGCAATAACATTGCAGCCACCATTACACCACAACATCTGTTACTGAATCGCAATGCAATGCTGGTTGGCGGCATACATCCGCACAATTATTGCCTGCCCGTACTCAAGCGCGAAACCCATCGCGAGGCGCTGGTCGCCGCCGCTACCAGCGGCAAAGCAAAGTTCTTTCTCGGCACAGACAGCGCCCCACATGCAAAAGGGGCAAAAGAATCTGCCTGTGGCTGTGCAGGAATTTACAGCGCCCATGCCGCACTGGAATTTTACGCCACGGCCTTTGAACATGCCGGTGCGCTGGACAAACTTGAAGGTTTTGCCAGCCATTTTGGCGCTGATTTTTATGGTCTCCCGCGCAATACCGGCAGTGTCACCCTGGAACGATGCGAGCACACTCTGGCTGATGAAATCACTTTTGGCAACGAAACACTGGTGCCCTTTTTTGCCGGAAAAACACTGGCGTGGAAATTATCATGAACACTCCAACCGATCCTCCGACCAAGCTTCCGACAAAAAACCCGGATGCTCCGGAAACCCCTGAAGAACTCGCCGCGCCCGCCCCGACAGGCGGAGGTATTGCACGCCGCTTTCGTGGTTTTTTACCCGTGGTGGTAGACGTAGAAACGGCCGGTTTTAACGCCGACACCGATGCTCTGCTGGAAATTGCCGCAGTACCCATTCACATGGATGAAGCAGGACTGGTCTACCCCGGCAAAACTGTCAGCGCTCACGTCGAACCCTTCCCTGGTGCCAATCTGGAAGCCTCTGCACTGGCTTTTACCGGCATCGACCCACATCACCCACTGCGCATCGCCGAGCCCGAGGGTAAAGCACTGAAAAAAATCTTTGAGCCCATTCGCAACATACTCAAAGGCTCTAATTGTTCACGGGCAATTCTTGTTGGTCACAATCCATCCTTTGATCTCGCCTTCGTCAAGGCCGCTGTAGAACGCACTGGCATTAAACGCAACCCTTTTCACCAGTTCAGCACCTTTGATACTGCCACGCTCGCAGGACTTGCTTACGGCCAAACGGTACTGGCCCGCGCCATTGCCGCCGCTGGCATTGAATGGAGCAACAATGAGGCACACTCCGCCGTTTACGACACGGAAAAAACCGCTGAGTTGTTTTGCGCTATTGTTAATCGCTGGAAAGAACTGGGCGGCAGCCCGATTTAACTTTTCTACATCACCTTGTTTTCAGTCGGCATCCAGAGGATCACATCCTTCAGCAAACGTTCCTGTACTAATGGACGGTCACGCTGGTGTGACAGATACTGACGAGAGGCGTGTTTTTAACGCTTAAGTCACATTTTAATTCTGGTTGCTTTCCAGCTTGCCAACAAAATGCCCATGCAAAAAAACAGCCCTCTCGGGCCGTTTTTTACAACTTGGGTGAAACCTTGTCTTAAGTGGCTTTCGCGTTTTCCGTTGCCTCTGTCACCATTTTCTTCAGCTCACCCTGCTGGAACAATTCCAGCGTAATATCACAGCCACCAATCAACTCGCCATTAATGTAAACCTGCGGAAAAGTGGGCCAGTCAGCATAACGCGGCAGATTTTCAAAAATCTCCGGGTCAGCCAACACATTGACATAGGCAAATTCCTGCTCGCAGGCTTGCAGTGCCTGGGCGGTGCGACTGGAAAAACCGCACTGCGGCAGTTGCGGAGTACCCTTCATATAAATGACCACCGGGCTGCTTTCAACTTGTTGCTTAATACGTTCCAAAACGTCCATTGGCTTCATAACCTCACTAGCTTTGTACTGAATAATTCACAAAAACAATCACAATGATCCTGCCCGTGACGCAGGGAAATCTGGATCAAAGTCAGCGTTAGTGTAACCCATATTACCTGAGCATAAAAGTCAGGTATTTTCCAGGATGCCTCCTCCAGCCACGATAGCCCCGCAGACTCAGGCTGCCAAGGAGCATTTCAAAAAAATTTACAAAATTAAACCTAACACACCAGTTAAGCCGTCGCGAGAGCGGCGAAGGTGCTCAAGATCAATGACTTTTTCGGTTATTTTGAATGAAAGCGTATCACCCATACGGTGAGTTCAAAATGTTCGAAAAAGTCATTTAGATTGAGTGCATTAGACGTTCGCAGTAGGCTCAACTGGTGTGTTAGGTTTAACCATTCAACTGATTAATCCAGGTTAAAAGATCTCTTCCCGACGGATAGGCAATTGCGGATAGCTCGGTTACTATGCGCATTCTGCGATTATCAGTTGAGTAATTTTGTATTATGGCCTCGATTCCTTGTCCACATTGTGAGCAGAAAACCTTCGGTTGGTGGCACAAATATCTCACTGGCAAATGGGGGGTAGTGCATTGCCAGCAATGCGCTGGCCGGGTGTGCGCACAACCCATAGTATTGGCCGCATTATATTTCTTTTACGTGTGGGATGTAGTGCTGTTTGGCTATCTCGCCTATCTGGATTCGCTATGGTATCTGCTGGCAATGGTGGTGGGCTGGCTGATTCTGGATTATTTTTCCGTGTATGTGCCACTAACGCCACTACGCTCAGTAGGCGGCGCAGCATCCTCTGACGAACAACCCCCGTCCACAGACCCAAAACAGAACTCCTGACCGTCCCATGGCGCGCGTGTTGGTGGTGGGCATTGCGACCCTCGATATTATTAACACAGTGGATGATTATCCTGAAGAAGATACAGAAGTACGCGCCAGCACCCAAGTTATGCGACGTGGTGGCAATGCCTGCAATACTGCCGTGGTTTTGCAGCAGCTGGGACACCAATGCAGCTGGGCAGGCACTCTGGCAGACGATGCCAGCAGCGTGATGATTAGCGACGATCTGGCAGGTTATGGTGTGAATATGGATGCAGTACAGATAGTAGCAGGCGGACATTCGCCAACGTCGTATGTCACCCTGAACCAGCGCAATGGCTCACGCACCATCGTGCATTATCGTGATTTACCCGAATACAACCTGACAGCCTTTCAGCAAATTGATCTCAGCGATTTTGACTGGCTACACTTTGAAGGGCGTAATGTGGCACAAACCCGCGCCATGCTCGATATTGCTCAACAACAGGTTCCCTCGGTACCACATTCAGTGGAAATCGAAAAACCACGTGAAGCAATCGAGTCCTTGTGTGAGGGCACAACGCTGCTGCTATACTCGCGCAACTATGCACAATCCCATGGCATAACAAATACTGAAATGAATAATCCTGTCGCTTTCTTGCAGACACAGCAGCAAACAATACCTACAGCAGAACACATTTGCAGCTGGGCCGAGCAAGGAGCCTGGGGTGTGGATCAGCAAGGCAAAATATTGCACAGCCCGGCGATGGATTTGCCTTGCGTGGTGGATACCCTGGGTGCGGGTGATACGTTCAATGCAGCCATTATTCACACTAAACTGGCGGGCCTGCCGTTGGCAGATTGCCTGCGTGATGCCTGTCAATTGGCCGGTCAAAAATGTACCCGACAGGGATTCCAGGGACTGTGCTGAAACAGCACTAACTGACAGAAGGAAAAACCTCAACCATGGCAGATTTTTTAATTGTCGGCGGCGGCCTTATCGGTTTACTGACTGCGCGCGCACTGAGTGCCAGTGGCGCAAAAGTGGTCCTTGTCGAACGCGGTCAGCTGGGCCAAGAATCATCCTGGGCAGGTGGTGGCATACTTTCGCCACTGTACCCTTGGAAATACCCTGCGGCGGTGAATGAATTAGCAACCTGGAGCCAGACTCGTTATCGCCCGTTAATTGAAGAACTGGAGCAAGCCACAGGCATTGATGCAGAATGGACGCAAAGCGGACTGTTGATATTGGATGGCGATCAGCACGAGGCGGCTCTGGCTTGGGCACCCACCTGTGACGCCGATGTGCAAGTGGTAGACGCCAATGCAATCCAGCGCCTGGAACCTGCGTTACCTGCAAACCATCCTTCCGGCCTGTGGATGTCGCAGGTGGCACAAATCCGCAACCCGTTATTAATCAAGGCTCTACGTGAGGATTTACGGTTGCGGGGTGTACGTGTGGCAGAAAACACTGAAGTCACACATCTGTTGTCCAAAAAGGGTCGCATCCGGGGTATCCAAACAGAATACAGCGAAGTAGCGGCAGATCAGGTCATCGTCGCCTGCGGTGCCTGGAGCGCCGCCCTGCTTAAAGAGCTGGGCCAGGAAGTACCCGTAATGCCGGTACGCGGGCAAATGATTTTATTCCGCATGCAACCCGGTCAATTGCAGCATATCGTGTTGTGGCAAGGGCATTATGCTATTCCCCGGCGCGATGGCCGGGTGCTGGTGGGCAGCACCATGGAGGACGTAGGCTTCGATAAAACCGTCACTGAAGAAGCACGCAATGGTCTGGCCCAGGTCGCCTATGAAATGGTGCCTGCCCTGGCCGATGTGCCCATGGAACGCCATTGGGCTGGTTTGCGCCCAGGCTCTCCCACTGGCGTGCCCTTCATCGGTGCCCATCCCAAAATCGACGGGCTATTCATTAATGCAGGGCATTTCCGCAATGGTGTGGTAATGGCTCCGGCCTCGGCACAACTGCTAGCCGATATCGTGCAAAACCGGCCTACCATGGTGGAAGCAAGCCCTTTTGCGCTGGATAACTGCTCTACAGCAGCTTAGGAATGGAACACAATAACTCACTCATACAATTGGCACCTCTGCTTCAGCCCGTCTTCCGCGTTGCACAGTTGCATAAAGGGTTACATACCGTGAATATGCATCTCTTTGTACGCCTCGAAAACGAAACGATATCCTGCGCAATCTATCTTGGGTATTTTGTCACACTTCCTTAAGTCACATTGCACACAGCACCCCCTGGCGATATACTCAGCGACATGCTAGGAATTTCTGATAAAATCGAAACGCAGGATCAACATGTGTTGAATGTCGGTGAGCTGCTGGCACAACACGATATCGCGCCAACCCAGCAACGCCGCCAAATTGCACAAATCCTGTTTGCCCAACCGCAACATCTTTCTGCAGATCAGGTGTTGGAGCGCGTCAATCAAAATGGCACCGTGGCCTCCAAAGCCACTGTATACAACACGCTGGGGCTATTTGCCCGCAAGAATTTAATCCGTGAGGTGATTGTTGACCCCAGCAAGGTGTTTTATGATTCCAACACCTCGGCTCATCACCATTTTTACAACATCGACACTGGCTTGTTACAGGATATCGAGAATCAGGAATTGAACTTGCAAGGTCTACCCACATTGCCTGCAGGTGTGAAACTGGACAGTATCGATATTATTGTACGGGTACGCACAGTAGAATAACGAAGCACGGTTGTTTCCATCCCTGTACATCTTTTATACTCGCGCACCTTGTTCTGTCCCAATGCATCTTTTCCAGAATACACTATCAGAAATACGCCGGTGTAGCTCAGTTGGTAGAGCAGCGCATTCGTAATGCGAAGGTCGGGGGTTCAACTCCTCTCACCGGCACCATCCCTGATACCAACCTTATCCAGCACACATTGTTATTGCGGCGCACTGTAGGTAACGCGATAGAAAAAGGTGGCTCCGCTGACTGGGTCGGTAAGATAATAACGCGCTTCGAGACCCTGATCCGTAATATCTGCGGGAAGCGTATAAATAAGCCCCATCTTCAGTCCGCCGGACAATACGTTGTTATTCAGGAAGAGTGGGTCAGTGGTGCTGAACAGAATATCGCCACCGTTACGCAACTCGTATTGCAACAGGGGGAAATCCCGATTTGACAGGTTGTACAGGAAAAACCCGAAACGACCACCACTGAACACTGTCGCACCCGAGACCTGGGCATCAGCAAAAGCGGCAAAGGCAATTACCTCAGCAATGGTTGCTGAGGTGTACAACACGGTACTGTTACTGATTGACGTTCCGGCTTCTGTAGCCTGAATTTGCAATACGCCATTTTCTGTCGTGGTAAAGCTGGTACTGGCAATACCACCGCTGGTAACCAGGTTTTGTGTGCTTAGCACAATGCCATTCTGACTGATTTGCAGTTCGATGGAGGTGCCATCAGCGACGGTAGCCGCAGGGTCAGCGGCCAAAACCTGAATTTCAAGGGTACTGGCATCACTACCATCATTGAGAAGTACATTGGGGGTAGCAAGCACAACCAGCGAAATCGGTCGCTGCGGCGTGTCGTTGATCGTCAGGTTGAGCGTGGGATTGAAACCACCGTAACTGGCGGTGATAGTAACGGTACCACCAACACCTATGCCCGCTTCAACAAGACCGCGATCTGCCGGTGTGTTATTGACAAAAGCCAACGTGGGATCATCAGAACTCCAGATCACCTGATCCGTGAGGTCTTGACTGCTACCGTCAGAAAAAGTCCCGCTGGCAATGAGTTGTTGCTGTTCGGCACTGTCCAGACTGTTACCTACAGCGATAATGCTCAGGCCAGTCAGAGAGGCAGCACCCACATTGACGGTAACACTGTCCTGCATCCCGGCAAGACTGGCTGTAACCTCGACACTGCCGCTCATCAGAGCAACCAACCGGCCTTGTTGACCCACCCCGTTTTGTGCAAGCAACCGAGTGTCGTCAGCACTGCTCCAAATAACCTGCGTAGTAACGCCATTCTGGCTGCCATCAGAATAAGTCGCCGTGGCCTGAAGCTGCGTTTGTGTACCAATCGCCAGAGCAGGTGTACCAGGGCTGATTTGCAGACTGCTCAAAGTCGCATTAGTCACGGTGAGCGTGGTGCTACCGGAGATTCCACCCAGGCTGGCACTAATGCGAGCACTACCGGGGACAAGAGCATCCAGTGCGCCATTGTTGACGGCGGCAACATCCGTATTATCGGATTCCCAGGTAACCTGTCCATTGATGGATTGTAGCGAGCCATCCGAAAAGCTGCCTTCAGCACTCAGACTCTGGCTCGTGCCTGCGGGCAGACTTAATATCGATGGCTCAACATTAATGGACACTAATTGAGCAGTGGTGGTGGTCAGTGCGGCATTGCCGACCACGCCGTTCAGCGTGGCAGTAATGCCGGTGGTGCCCGTATTCAGCGTCGTTGTCAGGCCTTGGCTACCAGGGGCATTACTGATGTTGGCAATGGCCGTATCAACAGCTACCCAGCTAACTTGCGTACTCACATCCTGAATTGTGCCGTCGGAATACCGCCCGATAGCCTGGAAATTTGTCTGGGTACCCAGGGCAAGGCGAACACTGGGCGGGGAAATATCAATGCTGCTCAACGTAGCGGCGCTGACACTGAGCCCCAAGTTGCCGGAAATATTTCCCAGAGTCGCCGTTGCCGTAAGACTACCGACGGCCAGCGCAGTCGCCAATCCGCGACTGCCGCTGGCATTACTGATGCCCAAGGGCTCGGAGGGGGTACTCTGCCAGGTTACCTGTTCGGTAATGTCTTGCAGACTGCCATCGCTATAATGACCAAGGGCGAGCAGCGCCTGTTGTTTTCCAAGAGAAAGCGTGGTGGAAGTGGCGGCAATTTCGATACCGGTCAACACCGCATTGCTGATGGTCACAAGGGTATTGGCTGTAATGCCAGCCAAACTGGCACTCACAATACTGCTGCCAGTGGCTTGCGGCTGCACAAGACCTGATGCATCAATGGTCAGAATGCCGCTATCAGCATTGCTCCAACTCACCTGATTACTGAGATTCTGACTGCTGCCATCGCTGTACAAACCGGTTGCAGATAAACTGAGCTGAGTGCCCAGAGGTAGATTCGGGGTATCAGGACTCAGAATAATTTGCGTCAAACTGGCAGCGCTGACAGTAATATCAATTTGTGCATTGCTGCCTCCCAGGCTGGCCGTCAGCTGGGTACTGCCAACAGCGAGGCCAGTCACCTGTAACGAGCCAGTGACAAGCGGGTCAGAAAGGCTGGCGATAGCGGTATCCATAATTGTCCAGCTTGCCTGGGTTTCCAGATTTTGCGTGCTGCCATCACTGTAATGCCCAATGAGATCAACCTCCATGTGGGTACCCGCCGCTAACTGAAGGCTGCCAGGACTGATTTCCAGACTCGTGAGAGAAGCATTGGTGACAATAAGGATGGTGCTAGCAACAATGCCGTCTAAACTGGCCTGTAGCGTGACCTGTCCAGCAGCCAGACCAGAAACAACGCCACTGCTGGATATGGTGGCAATACTGTCATCACTGGATTGCCAGGCAACCTCATTGGTTAATGGACGTGTACTGTTATCACTATCAACACCGGTTGCGATGAGACTGAGAGTTGTGCCCTGGGCAAGAAAGGGCAGGTCAGGTGTGAGTTCGATACGGGACAGGTCTGAGCCGGGAACAGGATCAGGAGGAGAGCCTCCACCACCGCCACAAGCAACAAGAAACAGAAACAACAATGCAGACAAGCACCGCAAAACATATGTTTTGGTGAAGAGATACAACATTCAACCCCCCAAGAGACGGAAGCACAAATATCCGTCATTCGGTCAAACTTTATACAACTTGAAGTGTGTTGGGAAGCCGTGCGATAAACTTGTGGGAAAACCCATAGTTACCCCGCTACGCTCACCAAATTATCGGCCAACCGAAGAGAGTTCTTTAGAGGATGCATGAACAAGCCGTCATACGCGGAGTGAAAAATGCGGGCCAGCAATCCCCGCTTGCCATGCCAGAATTGCTTTATTTTTGTTTTTTGTTGTCAGACTTGCCGCCGCCCTTCAGTTGCACGATGACATTGCCGCTGGGCTCGTCAACAAAACGCGGTTTCCCAGAGGAAACATTGCCGCCCTGAGCGACCAGTTCGGCTTCGCGTGAAACGATCAGATCCAGGCAGCTACGCATGCTGTTGATAGTGCTATCGGAGAGCGGGTGACGCATACCGGGCGGAGTGTGTGTATCTTTGGCAATATCGGTAATGACCTTTTTGACCATGCGCAGAATGCGCTGTTCTTTGCTTTCGGGTTCAGTTTCTGTAGACATAAACGGAGCGCTCATGATGTAAGTGAAATCAGTTAGGAACAGTCTGGCATAATTTGCCAGAGCAAATGTACTGCCTGTTGTGGATACACGACTTTACACCCGACAACACTGACGATGATGGCATTTTGTAACAGAAAGGGATGTTTCGTGACTGATAGGGGTTAACCGGGCAATCGCACGGGTTGATACCATAAAACTGAAACTGACAGGGAATCAAATGAAAAAAGCGCTTAACTCTCGTAGTCTGGTCGTACTGGTTGTTGTCTTACTGATAGCAGCCTTTTTTGTGTTTGACCTCGGTCAGTATTTGACACTGGATTATCTTAAATCCCAACGACAATCTTTTCTCGATTTTTATGCACAAAATCGTTTCGCCACGCTGGCAATCTATTTTGCCATTTACGTTGCCGTTGCGGCGCTATCGTTACCAGGAGCGGCAGTGATGACCCTGGCTGGCGGCGCAGTATTTGGCTTGGCGACCGGACTGTTACTGATTTCGTTTGCCAGCACCATTGGAGCCACTCTCGCCTTTATGATTTCACGTTTTGTCTTGCGCGACACCGTGCAAAACCGCTTCAGGGAAAAACTGAAAGCGATCAATGCCGGCGTGGAAAAAGAAGGCGATTTTTATCTGTTTACCCTGCGACTGATTCCCCTGTTTCCCTTTTTTGTGATTAATTTGGTCATGGGTTTAACGCCAATGAAAACCTGGCGTTTTTACCTGGTCAGCCAGATTGGCATGCTGCCGGGCACCGCCGTATTCGTGAATGCCGGCAGTCAATTAGGCGCACTGGAATCACTGTCGGGTATTTTATCGCCGGGACTGATTTTGTCTTTTGCGTTATTGGGCATTTTTCCTCTATTGGCAAAAAAGCTGGTGAGTTTTATCAAATCACGCAAGGTTCTCAAACAATATTCAAAACCAAAATCATTTGATTACAACCTTGTGGTCATCGGCGGCGGCTCAGCGGGTTTGGTATCGGCCTACATTGCAGCCGCGGTAAAAGCCAAAGTATTGCTGATTGAAAAACACAAAATGGGGGGAGACTGTCTCAACACCGGTTGTGTGCCCAGCAAAGCGCTGATTCGATCCGCGAAAATGCTGCATTACGCAAAACGTGCCGAGGATTTCGGTTTTAAAACAACCACTGTAGAATTTGAGTTCAGCGAGGTCATGGAACGTGTGCAGCACGTTATCCAACAAATAGAACCCCATGATTCTGTGGAACGCTACACCGGTCTGGGCGTGGAAGTGATACAAAGCGAAGCCAAAATCATTTCGCCATACGAAGTGGAAGTAGAAGGAAAAATCGTTACCGCAAAAAATATTGTTATCGCCACAGGGGCACGACCAGCGGTGCCACCAATACCGGGACTGGAAGAAACAGGCTATCTCACTTCGGATACGGTATGGAATTTACGCGAACGTCCTCGCCGACTGGTGGTGCTGGGTGGCGGCCCTATTGGTTGCGAACTGGCACAAAGTTTTCAACGTCTGGGCAGTGAAGTCTTTTTGATTCAGCGTGGCGCACAATTGTTACCCCGTGAAGATGCGGAAGTCGCAGAAATGGTGGAGACCCGTTTCCGTGAAGAAGGCATGCATGTACTCACGGGCCATGCAGCACAGCGTTTTGAAATATCGAATGGGCAGCATGTATTGATCTGCGAACATAAAGACACAGAAGTGCGTATCGAATTCGATCAGCTTTTGCTTGCGCTGGGGCGCAAGGCGAATGTACAGGGTTTTGGTCTTGAAGATCTGAATGTAAAAATTGCACCACAAGGCACTGTTGAAGCCGATGAATTTTTACGCACCAACTACCCGAATATTTATGTCTGTGGTGACGTAACGGGACCCTATCAATTTACGCACACCGCCGCACATCAAGCATGGTACGTGGCGGTCAATGCCCTGTTCAGTCCGTTTAAAAGTTTTCGTGTGGATTATTCAGTGATTCCCTGGGCAACCTTCACCGATCCGGAAGTAGCGCGCGTGGGTCTCAATGAACTGGAAGCAAAAGAAAAAAACATTGCTTACGAAGTCAGCACCTATGGCATCGATGACCTGGATCGTGCCATTGCCGACAGCGAAGCGCACGGACTGGTGAAGGTTTTGACAATACCGGGCAAAGATAAAATTCTCGGAGTAACTATTGTCGGCAACCATGCCGGTGATCTGATTGCCGAGTTTGTCATGGCTATGAAACATGGCCTGGGACTAAACAAAATTCTTGGCACGATCCACATTTATCCCACCATGGCAGAATCCAACAAATATGTGGCGGGTGTATGGAAGCGGCAACATAAACCGGAAGCCCTGTTACGTTGGGTGGAACGTTTTCATGCCTGGCGGCGTGGCAATTAATGGCTGTTTTTGGGAAAACGGTTGCTGACGTTGTTTAGGCCATACCATTTATATTAAACAAGGCAAAAAAACTGCAATAAAAAAGCCCCGACTTCAGGGGCTTTTTTATTGGTTTTACGGATACAATCTACTGAATAGTCAAAGCCGATGAGCGCGAGTTGTTGCTCTCATCCGCCTCGGCATGTTGATTCGCGTAATCAACAATAACGCCTATGTAGTAGTTACCTTCGGCGACACCGGTGGGCAGTACGAGGGTCCGAACGAAGTTTCTGCTGCTGTTGGCTGCAAGCGGTGAACCGGAGCTGTAAAGGCTGAGGGAATACAAAACCGTGTCGCTGGACGTAATCACTGCGTCCTCCGACAATACAATCTGGTAACCGAGTCTCGTACGGCGGACAAGATCAACGGGACCCTGATTGGTGACCGTGAAATTCACCTGAAAGGTACCTTGAAGGCCGATCACATTCGTACTTGTTGAAAGAGCAGAAACGACCAGATCTTTATTGTCGAGAATGGTCAGTACCGTCGAGCTGATCGCAAGGTTATTATCCTCATCTGTTTCAGCGAAGGCATTGTCCGGATCGACGATCACACCGAAATAATAATCTCCTGGTGTGAGGTAGAGTGGCGCAGAAGTAATACTGAGATTTTCGCTGCCGTTAGCCCCCAGGTTGACGCTGCCTGAACCCACCAGATAATCGTCTGTTGTAATGACGTTATCCGTGGAAAGGTAATACTTGACGCCCAGACCGGTCATGGCATTGGTGCCATTATTGTGCAGAGTCGCCGTTAGTTGTGTAGCCGTGCCTTTATACAAAGAAGCCACGTTTGACAAACTGCTGATCGCTGCGTCCTGGGCACTGCTGATCATTTGTACGGGCTGGCTGCGAGTATTGTTGGTCTCATCTGCTTCGGCATGTTGATTCGCGTAATCAACAATAACACCTATGTAGTAGTTACCTTCGGCGACACCGGTGGGCAGTACGAGGGTCCGAACGAAGTTTCTGCTGCTGTTGGCTGCAAGCGGTGAACCGGAGCTGTAAAGGCTGCGGGAATACAAAACCGTGTCGCTGGACGTAATCACTGCGTCCTCCGACAATACAATCTGGTAACCGAGTCTCGTACGGCGGACAAGATCAACGGGACCCTGATTGGTGACCGTGAAATTCACCTGAAAGGTACCTTGAAGGCCGATCACATTCGTACTTGAAAGAGCAGAGACTATCAGGTCCGGCTTTTGTACGACATTCAGTTGTGCGGAAGCTGTTCTATTCCTGCTCCCGTCACTGGCGTTAACCTGTAATTCATGTACCCCATTCTGTGTCGATGCGGTTGTGGAAACACTTAAATCGACTGTTGTAATCGTGTCAGCGCTTAATGTGACAGGGTTTTCTGAAAACGTGCCGAGAATAGTATCGTCGCTGGTGCTAAATGACAGAGTCACTGGCTCGTTAAAATTTTCGATAGATTCCAATGCTACGGTATAGGTAGCGCTTTGAGATCCATTGACTGTAAGAGAGGCAGGAGTGACCAATATTTCATAATCTGCCCCTGTCACATCGACAGTGACCTCAATACTTTTTTCAATATTAGCAGCGTCAGTGGCAATCAGCCGGTATGTATAAGAGTCAGCGAGAAGGCTGGCGTCAGTACTGATGGTCACCGTAACGGTATCCACATCACCAGGCCGGATATCGACAGTGGTTTTGGATAGTGTGACGGTTAATGCCGGATTGGAATTGTCTACTTGCAGTAACAGCGGGCCATTAAATGTCTCCAGGGCAATTACCGTTAACGTTGCCGTTGCATTCTGGCCTGCCGGAAGACTCATGACCTCAGGATCTAAAGTCAGTCCATAGCCAGAATTGGACAAAAGCTCATTAAGGTTCAATCGACCACCTGTCACCATTCGGCCATTCAGGGCCGCAATGGGATCAACCGAATCCATGATCCAGGTTTTCAATTGTGCTGTGGTTGATTGCGGGATAACAGACTGCATTAATGCCGCCGCGCCAGCGACATGTGGAGCAGCCATCGAAGTACCCTGTAACCATTCATAACCACTGGAATTACACAGAGGACAACTTCCGTAAGGCACAGTGGATAATATACGCACGCCGGGAGCCGCCAGATCAACGGAAGTTAAACCATAATTGGAAAATGATGCCAGTGCGTCATTATGATCTGTTGCGGCAACAGAGATAATATTGTCAGAAGTATAGGCAGCTGGATAGAAAGAAACGTTATCCGTATTATTGCTGGCATTCCCTGCGGCAGCGACAAACAGGCCACCAGCGTTGATGGCGTCCAGCAAGGCCTGGGAAAATGGGCCGCCTCCCCAACTGTTGTTGGTGATCCTGATGCCATTATTGTTGGCATACACAATCGAGTTAATTGCACCCGCAGTAGAACCGCTACCTCTGGCAGAAAGAAATTTGATCCCTGCAATTTTGGCATTCCAGTTAACACCAACCACACCAATATTGTTATCACCTACCCCAGCAATGGTGCCTGCAACATGAGTACCATGACCATGATCATCCATCGGGTCGCCATCGTTATTGACAAAGTCATAACCATAGACATCGTCTACATAACCATTGCCATCATCATCTATGCCATTGCCCGGAATTTCGCCGGGATTAGTCCACATATTGTCTTTCAGGTCTTCGTGGGTATAATCGACGCCGGTATCAATAACACCAATAATCACATTGCCATCACCCGTAGTAATATCCCAGGCTTCGGGGCCATCAATATCCGCATCTGGCGTACCGCCCGTCTGGGCGATATTGTGCATATTCCATAGCTCCGAATAACGGGGATCATTGGGTGTTGCAGCAATGGAGACTTCATAATTAGGTTCGGCGACTTCGACATCTGAATCTTGCTTGAGAATTGCCAATGCCTCATCCACAGACATGTCCGGGGGTAACTTCACTAAATACCAGCGATTAATCGCTGGTTCTTTTAAAACACTGCGAGTCTTGCTGGCAGATTCTTTTGGCTTGATTCTACCCAAAGGCTGGACGGAATGTTCTCCGTATCCACGTAAAGACTCTATCGTCAACCCTTGTTTTGATTTTTGTACAGTTCTGACTGAAGCAGTAGAAGGGGAAAGCTTCACCAGAACCTCACCCGCAACGTATCGATCTTCGACTTCAAGTACCGACCCAGAATCGGAGCCTGACGGGTCCATAACAGCAGCCCTGGCTAAATTTAA
>Ga0256830_1000555_pt1 | contig 29206 bp, 29 predicted proteins | sample 128326metaG_FD_190537 | JGI IMG/M metagenome (GOLD analysis project Ga0256830, IMG submission 190537) | Hydrothermal vent microbial communities from Lau Basin, Pacific Ocean - 128-326 | ecosystem: Environmental > Aquatic > Marine > Hydrothermal vents | place: Pacific Ocean: Lau Basin | collected... | reverse complement strand
GGCAATGGCGGCAAATAAATTGGCAGCCCGGCTGCTGAGTAACAGGCTGTTGCCTGCGATAGCTGCAACCAGCAACATACCCAGACCGGTTTCGATACCACCGCTGGCACGCATAATCAACGTTAGTGCGAGGATGTCCAGCACTACCAGACTGTAAGTGAGCAAGCGAAAACTTAGCCAACGAAAGTGGATGACAAAACTGGTAATTAGTGCAATACCGAGATAAATAAAACTGATTGCCTGAAAAAGGCTGGCATTGTAGCTGCCCAGTACCGGCAGATTACCTTTAAAAAAAATGGCGCTGACAAACAAGGCTGCCAGGGTGATACGGTAGAGATTTAGGAAATGCAGCGGCTGCCACGCTTGTTTGCTGGTGAGGCTTGGCGGAGTACTGGTTTCAGCGTTGGAAAAGGTGGATGAGGGCACGTTTCAGGTTTTTACAGTATTTTTTAGTGTGTTCTTTTAATAGCAGAGGGTGTGGTGATTGTCATTTGTGAATCATGTTTGTGAATGATGGTATCGATGCTAAAAATAGCGGCATTTCTGTGAATTGTTTCAGTTATTTGATGGCAGTGCCGACAGGTGTTGCGGTGTCCTGATGCATATATCAGTCGGCATAGTATACGGGGTTGCTGCATTATACGGGGTTGCTGCATTGAAAGGTGGAAAAAGCGGTGAGTGAAAAAACACTAAAAATTCTTGCGGTGGATGATACGGAAATGAACCTTAATTTGCTGGCGCGTTTTTTCAGCAGAAAAGGTCATGAAATGATCACCGCTACCAATGGACGAGAAGCCATCGAGCGATTTGAAAGCGAACAGCCGGATTTGATCTTGATGGATGTGATGATGCCGGTAATGGATGGTTACGAAGCTACCCGCGAAATTCGCCAACGCAGTGGTGAGAAATGGGTTCCGATTATTTTTATGAGCGCCAAGGTTGCGGTTGAAGATCAGGTGGCCGGTTTGGATGCAGGTGGTGATGACTACCTTACCAAGCCTGTTAATATGCGTATTTTTGATGCCAAAATCAAAGCTATGCAACGTATCGCTGACATGAGTGATTCATTGAACTCACAGACTAACGAGTTGGAAAAATACCGTGCTGCTGCGGAAGAGGAAAAATACCTTGGCAATGCACTTATGGAGCGCATGACTCGTGCGAGTAAAATGTCAGATAAATTACTGGATAGCTGGTTGTTGCCCGCAGAACATATGAGTGGTGATCTGGTGGCGGCGTGTCGTGGTGGCGATGATCGTTTTTATGTGATGGTAGCTGATGCCACTGGCCATGGATTACTGGCAGCGATGATGCAGATACCTGTGTCACAAACCTTTTATCATATGACCAGCCGAGACTATTCACTGAGCCGTATTGTCAGGTCTATGAACAGCCAGCTGAGGGTGTTGGTGCCGCGTGACCGCTTTGTCGCCGCTACGCTGATCATGGTAGACGTACGAAATCAGCTGATTGAAGTCTGGAATGGTGGTGGCCCTGAGGCCTTGTTTATTGATAAGCAACGCAACATTGTGCATCGCTTTGAATCCAATGCTGCGCCGTTGGGCATTGTTTCGGATGAGGAGTTTGAGCCGCATACACAAGTCTATCAGTGGCAGGTTGGCGGAGAATTGCTGGCTTGTTCTGACGGTGCCATTGACGCGTTGAATGATGATGGAGAACCTTTTGGTGAAGAGCGACTGGAACAGTCTATTTCTCGTTACCCGGATAAAACAGTGTGTACTGCGGTGGCTGATGCGTTACGTGATTACCTGAAAGGTGAGCGTGCGCAGGATGATGTTAGTGTGATCGGTGTGACTTGTCCGTTGCAGGAAAATAACCAATGAAGCAGTGGTCGGCGTGAGAGGATTTGAACCTCCGACCCCTTCGTCCCGAACGAAGTGCGCTACCAGGCTGCGCTACACGCCGAATAATTTTGTTGGTCATTACGTACGCTAATGGTAATTAGTAGGTACGACTGACGGAGAAATCTGCGAGGGTTTTCAGGGCAGCAGTGTAGTTGGAAGCGGGGATGTTTTGCAGTTGTGCAATGGCCAAATCGGCCTCTTCCCGCGCTTTACGCGCAGTGTACGCGATGGCGTCGGTGGATTCAATGGCAGCCATGACCTCGGTGATATTGTCGCGCCCACCCGTTTTGATGGCTGTGCGAATCAATGTCGATTGCGCTTTTGTTCCCTGTCGCATAGCACGAATCAGCGGTAAGGTCGGCTTGCCTTCGGCGAGATCGTCACCGACGTTTTTGCCCATGATTTCTGATGAGGCACTATAATCCAGCACGTCGTCTACCAGTTGAAATGCGGTGCCCAGGTGCATTCCGTATTGGGCCATAGCCTGTTCTTGTTCAGGTGTTGCATCGCAGAGTATCGCGCCCAGTTGTGCTGCGGCCTCAAACAGTTTGGCGGTTTTGCAATGGATGACATTAAGATAGCGTTGTTCGGTGGTATCCGGGTCATTGCAGTTGAGCAGTTGCAACACTTCGCCTTCGGCAATCACGTTGGTGGCGTGAGCGAGAATTTCCATCACTCGCATGCGTTGGACGTCCACCATCATCTGGAAGGCGCGGGAATAAAGAAAGTCACCCACCAGGACGGCAGCTTCGTTGCCCCATAAGGCGTTGGCGGTTTCCCGGCCTCGACGACGGTCGGAGGCATCTACTACATCATCGTGCAGCAGGGTGGCGGTGTGGATGAATTCGACGATGGCGGCCAGATTAAAATGTTGCTCACCGGTATAGCCAAAGGCGCGCGCCGAGAGCAGCATTAGTATTGGTCGCAGGCGTTTGCCGCCACTATGAATAATGTAGCCGCTGATCTGATTGACCAGCACCACCTCGGATTGCAGCCGTTTTTCGATGAGCTGGTTCACGGCAGCCATATCGCCAGCCACAAGCTCATTGACGTGCTCGATGGTTTGCGGTGCTGATATCCCGGTCGGTGTTTCAGTCAAGGTTTCGGCATTATTGTTAAATGTGGAACTGAGCATGGTAGTACGACGGTCAGTGGACGAACCTCTATAATGGCAGAAAAGTTGATCATTATGGAGTTTGACGTGCCGTTCTGTAAACGCTAAAATTCGCGGCCTTCGTCTGTTCAGGGTTAATCCCGTTCGGGGTGCTCTGTGTTCGACAGGTTTCGTACTCGGTGTGAGAGCAGAGCGACGAGAACAAAAACGAATTTTTAGCGCAGCAATTTATTTGGAGAATACAGCCATGTACGCGGTAATTAAAACCGGTGGCAAGCAATACAAAGTTTCAGAGGGTGCGACTCTCAAGGTCGAAAAGATCGACGCTGATGAGGGTGCTACGGTCGAAATTGATCAGGTACTGATGGTGGTTGATGGGGATAATGTCAATGTGGGCTCACCATTGGTGGCTGGCGGGAAAGTGACAGCAACCGTCAAATCTCATGGCCGTGGTAAAAAAATCGAAATTATCAAGTTCCGGCGTCGCAAGCATCACCGTAAGCAAATGGGGCATCGTCAGAGCTATACCGAATTACAGATTACGGGCATTCAGGCCTGATTATCTGGTATCTGAGATAAAAGAAAAGTCAGAGGAATAGAAAAATGGCACATAAAAAGGCAGCGGGTAGTACCCGCAACGGTCGCGATTCAGAATCCAAGCGTCTGGGTGTTAAACGCTATGGCGGTGAAGTAGTCAAGGCGGGTAACATTCTCGTGCGCCAGCGTGGTACCAAGTTTCACCCCGGAAACAATGTGGGTTGCGGTAAGGACCACACCCTGTTCGCCAAGGCGGATGGCAAAGTGCTTTTTGCAGTGAAGGGGCCAAAGAATCGTACTTTTATCAACGTGGTACCTGCGTAAAAGGTATTTCGTTGAGAAAGCAGCGTTATTAGAGAGGCCTCGTAGATCGAGGCCTTTTTTTATGTCGCCCCCCTAATATGACGAGTAGCAATGGGTAAGTTTCCAGGGGTTTTCCCTTCTGGCTCCTCGATACCGTTTTCTTACATACTAGATAGATACTGAAGTTATGAAATTTGTTGATGAAGCCCGAATCAAAGTTGACGCCGGTGACGGTGGTAACGGCTGCGTGAGTTTTCGCCGTGAAAAGTATGTGCCTAAAGGCGGACCGGACGGTGGTGATGGTGGCGATGGCGGTAGTGTTTATTTGCAAGGCAACACAGGATTGAACACCCTGGCTGATTTTCGTTTTCAGCGTGCCTATCGTGCAGAGCGGGGCACCAACGGCATGGGGGCAAATTGTACCGGTAAATCGGGTGAGGATTTAATCGTGCAAGTGCCTGTGGGTACGTTGGTGCATGATGCCGATACTGGAGAGGTGATCGGTGATGTGGTGAAAGAAGGGCAGCTATTACTGGTCGCTAAGGGCGGTTTTCATGGTCTGGGCAATGCGCGCTTTAAAAGCAGCACCAATCGCACTCCCTACCAGAGCAAGCCGGGCACATTGGGCGAAGTGCGTGATCTGGCGCTGGAGCTGAATGTGTTGGCCGATGTAGGTTTGTTGGGCTTGCCCAATGCGGGTAAATCGACACTCATTACCGTGGTTTCCAATGCGCGGCCCAAGGTGGCGGATTATCCATTTACCACCCTGCATCCCAATCTTGGCGTGGTTAGCCCCGCGCCGCATCAAAGTTTTGTGATCGCCGATATTCCGGGGGTTATCGAAGGTGCCGCTGAAGGTGTGGGGTTGGGCATTCAGTTTCTTAAACACTTGTCGCGTACCCGGTTGCTGTTGCACCTAGTGGATATGGCTCCACTGGATGGCCATAATCCAGTGGATGACGTGAATACCATTGTCAACGAACTGGGCAAATTCAGTGATGCGAGGGAAGGCAATGAGCTGGCTTCCCGCGAGCGCTGGCTGGTATTGAATAAACTTGATTTGTTACCGGCTGATGAGCGTAATGCCCGTTGCGAAGCAATCGAAGCAGCATTGAGCGGAAAGAGCGAAGGCGCAGCACGGGTGTATCGTATTTCTGCGGCGCAACGTGAAGGTACAGAGGCATTGATGTACGATATCCTTAATTATCTGGATGAGCAGGCGCGGTTGGCCGCAGAGGCGGATGGTCAGGTTTAGGTTGTCCGCAGGACGGAGGGCACTTTACTCTTTGATATTACCTTGGGTTTTGTTAACAGGCAGCAGATCAATGTCATGTAAGTTAACAAAACGGTGTGCTGTAGGTTGGTGGTGAGCTTGTAAACCCCAACAGATCGGCGCACAACGCTGAGGTTCGTAAGCTCGTCACCAACCTACACCAAGTAGAGGTTTTGGCTTGACTTAATGGCATTGGACAGTCAATTTAAAATAAATGGAATATGAAATCGTGAAATACAATCGTGCGTAAACAGCTCTTCATTCAACTCTTTGAACAGCAGACAGGGCACGTCAGTGAGGGTGGTGAAGCGGCTGTGTTGCCTGCCAGTTGGGTGCTGCGTGATGAACAGCGACCCTCTGGCGCGTTGTTTCACGGTAATCTGCAAGAGGCTGCTGCGCAGGCTGCCGGGGCACGGGTCAGTGTGCTGGTGCCTGGTGTTGATGTGGTGCTGGCGCAAGTCGAGCTGCCCGCGATGAAGGCACAACGCCTGGCCAGGGCCGTGCCTTTTGCACTGGAAGAGCAGTTGGCCGGGGATGTGGATGACTTGCATGTGGCCATTGGTCAGCGTGATGCACAAGGCCGGGTGGCGAATGCCGTGGTCTCGCGTCAGCGACTGGATGACTGGTTGGAACAGCTCAAAGCTGTTGGCTTGCAAGCTGATGTGATGACGCCTGAAATGTTCGGTCTCCAGTGGGAGGTCGAGGATGCACCGGGACACAATCGTTGGTCTATGCTCATCGACGGACGAGTCGGCTTGCTACGCACCGGTGCGCAAACCGGGTTGGCGTTTGAAACGGATAGTCTGCTGCCTGTGTTGCAGGCCTGTGTCGATGATGCGGGTGACACGCCACCAGCGAGTTTGCAGTTAACGGTTTGCGGGGATGATGCTTTTGCTGATTCTGATGAATATCGTGTGCTGTCTGCATCGTGCGCTGAGCAGGGTATCGAATTATCGCTAGAGACAAAAAATGAAGTTCGCAGCGTGATGTTGGCGCAGGGTTTTGATGAGCAGCGTGCTATTAATCTGTTGCAGGGTGATTACAGTCGTAAGCAACAATTGGAGAAGTTGCTACGTCCGTGGCGTCCGGCGCTGATGCTGGGTGGGTTGTGGTTGTTGTTGCAAGCGGGGGTGTTTGTAATGGAGTACAACCGTCTGGCAACGCAGGACAGTGAATTGAAAGAACAGATCGAAACGGTATACCGTGAAGCTTTTCCAGAGTCGCGTAATATCGTGAATCCCAAAGTACAAATGCAACGAGGTCTGGAAAAATTGCGGGATAGTGGGGGGCAGAGTGACGGCTTGCTGGCACTCCTGGCACAAGCAGGGGCAGTGCTGAAAGATACCCCGGGGGCTTCGTTGCGCACTTTGCGTTTTAAGGGCAGCAAACTGGATGTGGACGTGAATATGCCAGATCTGCAAAGCCTGGATAAACTTAAGCAGCGTCTGAGCGAGGAAGCCAAGCTCAATGTTGAAATTGTTTCCGCCTCATCGCGTGATGGCAAAGTGGAAAGCCGCCTGTCACTGCAAGCGGCCGGAGGTGGTCAATGAAGGCTTGGTTCAGTAGTCTCGAAGTTAATGAACGTCGTATGCTGATTGTTGGTGGCGGACTATTACTGGTTATGTTTTTGTACATCGGTATCTGGGAGCCGTTGACCAACAAGGTCGAAACGCTACGGGTCAGCACCGCCGAACAGACCGCTCTGCTGGCCTGGATGCGTAGCACAGCGCAAGAAGTCAAACAATTGCGTGGTCGCGGTAGTCAGCAGGTTAAACCTGCCAGCGGTCAATCATTATTGACCCTGGTGGACCGTACTGCCAAATCCGGTCGCTTGGGTACAGCACTCAAACGTGTGCAGCCCGATGGCAACGAAAAGGTCGGTGTGTGGCTGGAGGCAGCAAATTTTGATGACTTGGTGCGCTGGCTTGCTGTGCTGGAAACCCGTCATAGTGTGCGTGTGGTGAGTAGCGTGTTTCAGTCGTTGGAAACCTCTGGACGTGTGGATGCGCGATTGGTTTTTACAACGGGTGTTTGAGTTGTCCCTAAATTCTGCAAGTGCCCGCACCCACTCAGCACATCAACAGCAGGCACTTCCCGTCCAATATTTGATTTTGAGTACGATGTCCTGGTTATGAAATTTATTGCCCGTTTTCAATATTTACCCCTGCTGGCATTCGGCCTGTTGGCCTATCTTGTGGCGCTGGTGCTCAGCTTTCCCGCCGAGCGAGCTTATTCACACTGGCAGGCCAGTGAAAATGCCCCCAATAATATTGCTTTGTCCGGCATCAGCGGCAGTGTCTGGTCTGGCAAAGCCGCTATGGCAATGATTCAAGGCCAGCCGTTGGAAAAAGTGGAATGGTCACTGCGGCCCTGGTCATTGTTATTGGGTCAGGTAGGCTTGAATTGGCGTTTTCAGCTACCTCCTGAAAGTGAAAAAAAAGGCCAGGGTGGTTACGGGCAGGGCAGTACTGCACTGGGGTTGGATGGCAGTGTGGCTTTTTCAACACTGGAAGCACGCTTGCCTGCCAGAGTGGTTGCCCGTGTTGCCAAGGCGGATGCCTTGCGGCCCACGGGGTCGGTGGGGCTGAATCTGCATGATGTGCTATGGGATGGACAAAGCCTGCGCTCGGCAGAGGGAAAAATAGTCTGGAATGGTGCGGGCATCAGTCTGCTCAAGCCCATTTCGCTGGGTGATCAGGCGATTGTACTTGAAACCAGTGACGATGGCGTAAAGGGTGTGCTGAGTGATGGCGGTGGTCCGTTGTCTCTGGATGGACTGCTGACCTTGAGCTCTGAAGGCCAATATGAATTTAGCGGCAGCCTTACTGCACGCAATGCGCCAGATCTTGAAAGCGCGTTGAGTTCCCTGGGCAGGCCCGGAGCAGATGGTCGGATCAAGCTCAAGCGCTCGGGCAGTCTGGCGAGTCTGGGTTTGGCAACAGGAGGGTAGCCTCTGGTACACCGTCAAATTCACAATATGCTAATATTACCTTTGTTTTTTTAGCGCTTTCTGACAGCGTGCAGGGCCTGTTTTGCTGGTTCTGTCCGCAAATTGATGTCAATCACTACACACACTGGAGTTTTCATGAGTTTCGATAAAATCACTGTCCCTGCTGGCGAAAAAATTACCGTTAATGCCGACAATAGTCTGAATGTGCCCAGCCGACCGGTAGTGCCCTTTATCGAAGGGGATGGTATTGGTGTGGATGTGACACCAGCGATGAAAACGGTGGTGGATGCGGCGGTGAATAAGGCTTATGGCGGAGATAAGTCTATTGCGTGGATGGAGGTGTTTGCGGGCGAGAAAGCTAATAATCTTTATGGCGGTGATGTGTGGCTGCCAGAGGAAACCTTGCAGGCGGTGAAAGACTATGTGGTTTCCATTAAGGGGCCGTTGACCACACCGGTAGGGGGTGGTATCCGCTCCTTGAACGTGGCTCTACGCCAACAACTGGATTTGTATGTGTGCCTGCGTCCGGTGCGTTATTACGAGGGGACGCCCAGTCCACTGAAGCAGCCGGAACTGACCGATATGGTCATTTTCCGTGAAAATTCTGAGGATATTTACGCCGGCATCGAATATGCCGAAGGTACGCCTGAGGTGAAAAAACTCATCGATTTTCTGCAAAATGAAATGGGTGCCACTAAAATTCGTTTTCCGGAGTGCTCGGGTATTGGTATCAAGCCCGTATCCCGTGATGGCACCCAGCGTTTGGTGCGCAAGGCTATTCAGTACACCATCGACAATGATCGGGCCTCGTTGACCCTGGTGCATAAAGGCAACATCATGAAGTTTACCGAGGGAGCCTTCAAGGAATGGGGTTACGAATTGGCCAAGTCTGAATTCGGTGCGGAGGAGATAGATGGCGGGCCGTGGTGCTGCTTCAAAAATCCCAATACGGGTAAAGAAATTGTGGTTAAGGATGTTATTGCCGACGCGTTTTTACAACAGATTTTGTTGCGTCCCGCGGAATACGATGTGATTGCCACACTGAACCTCAATGGTGATTATGTGTCCGATGCTCTGGCGGCCCAGGTCGGGGGGATTGGTATTGCTCCCGGGGCCAATCTTTCGAATACAGTGGCAATGTTTGAAGCCACTCATGGCACGGCACCCAAGTATGCTGGTAAGGATCAGGTAAACCCCGGTTCGCTGATTCTTTCTGCGGAAATGATGTTGCGTCATATGGGCTGGCTTGAAGCAGCTGACTTGATCATCAAGGGAGTGTCTGGTGCGATTCAGGGTGGGACGGTGACTTATGATCTGGAGCGCCTGATGAGTGGTGCGACACTGGTGAGCTGTTCCGGTTTTGCTGATGCCGTCGTGGAAAACATGTAACGGGCCTCGTTGTTAAATGGGTGTTGAGGGCTTGTTTTAAAGTGTTTTTGCCCTCATGTTGGGGGAAAGGGTTATTTTTTGCCCAAGTTGGAATTGAGTCTATGGGAAACAAGGAAATACATCGTGACGATGGCCTGGCAGTACAGGAATCACGTCCAAAACTGAAAAAGCCTCCTATGTATCAGGTGGTGTTGATGAATGACGATTTTACGCCGATGGAATTTGTGGTGCTGGTGCTGGAGCGTTTTTTTTCCAAAGATCGCGCTCAGGCCACTCGCATCATGTTACAGGTACATACCAACGGCAAAGGGTTGTGCGGTGTCTTCGTACGGGAGATCGCCGAAACCAAAGTAGCGCAGGTTAATGAGTATGCGCGCAGCAATAACCACCCCCTTCTGTGCGAGATGGAACAAGCCGGTTAAAATGGCCCTAAAGTGAGCCTGATTTAGACCGAAGAGAGAGGTAGGGCTGTATTCCCCCACCCGAAAATTTGAGGTAGCTTATGTTAAGCCACGAACTGGAAGTAACCCTCAATCTCGCTTTTAAAGAAGCGCGTGATCTGCGTCATGAATTTATGACGGTTGAACACCTGCTGCTTGCCTTGATTGATAATCCCACCAGCAATAGCGCCTTGCAGGCCTGCGGCGCTGATATTGACGAGCTGAAACGCGACCTCACTGAGTTTTTACACGAGACTACGCCATTATTGCCCGAAGGTGACGAACGCGAAATTCAACCAACATTGGGTTTTCAGCGAGTGCTGCAACGCGCGGTTTTCCAGGTGCAATCCTCGGGAAGCAAGGAAGTGACCGGGGCTAATGTGCTGGTGGCCATTTATAGCGAGCAAGAGTCCCAGGCCGTTTATTTTCTCAGCAAGCAAAATGTCGCGCGACTCGACGTGGTGAATTACATTGCCCATGGTATTTCTAAAATAGATGAGGGTGATGCCGAATCTCTTTCTGGCCCCGATGATGAGCATGATGGTGAAGCACCCGCTAAAAGTCCGCTGGAAAATTATGCGACTAATTTGAATCAGTTAGCCATACAGGGAAAAATTGATCCACTGATCGGCCGCAAGGATGAAATTCAACGTACCTTGCAAGTCCTGTGTCGTCGTCGCAAAAACAATCCACTGTTTGTGGGTGAAGCAGGGGTCGGCAAAACGGCTCTGGCGGAAGGTCTGGCTAAACAGATCGTTGATGGTGAGGTGCCGGAAATACTGGCCAATGGCGTTATTTATGCGCTGGATTTGGGCGCGTTACTGGCAGGCACCAAATACCGGGGTGATTTTGAAAAACGCCTGAAATCGGTGTTGGCACAATTGAAAAAAGAAGAGGGCGCAATCCTTTTCATCGATGAAATTCATACCATTATCGGTGCTGGTGCCGCTTCCGGTGGTGCCATGGATGCCTCAAACCTGATCAAGCCGGTATTGGCCTCGGGTGAGTTGAAATGCATCGGTTCCACGACCTATCAGGAATATCGTGGCATCTTCGAAAAAGATCGTGCTCTGGCGCGCCGTTTTCAGAAAATTGATTTACCTGAGCCCTCCATGGAAGAGACTGTACAGATTCTCGAAGGGCTCAAATCCCGTTTTGAAGAGCATCATGAAGTACGCTTTACACATCAGGCATTGCGCACGGCCTCAGAGTTGGCGACACGCTATATTAATGAGCGTCATCTGCCTGATAAGGCCATTGATGTTATTGACGAAGCCGGTGCTATTCAACGTTTAAACCCACCGTCCAGGCGCAAAAAAACCGTGGGTGTGAAGGATATTGAAGCAGTGGTGGCGAAAATGGCACGCATTCCACCCAAGCAGGTTTCCAGTTCAGATAAAGAAGGTCTGCGTAATCTGGATCGCGATCTCAAGCTGGTGGTCTACGGACAAAATGATGCGGTGGACACACTTGCAGCGGCTATCAAAATGTCGCGTGCGGGCTTGGGTACTGAAGACAAGCCCATCGGCAGCTTTCTGTTTGCCGGGCCTACCGGCGTGGGTAAAACGGAAGTCACCCGTCAGCTGGCGAAAATCATGGGTATTGAACTGCTTCGTTTTGATATGTCCGAATACATGGAGCGACACACCGTGTCACGGCTCATTGGTGCGCCTCCCGGTTATGTGGGGTTTGATCAGGGTGGTTTGCTGACAGAAGAAATTAACAAACACCCTCACTCGGTAGTATTGTTGGACGAAATCGAAAAAGCACATCCCGATGTGTTTAATCTGTTGTTGCAGGTGATGGATCACGGCTCGCTGACCGATACCAACGGTCGCAAGGCAGATTTCCGTAACGTGATCCTGATTATGACCACCAACGCCGGTGCCGATGCCATGAGTCGGCCGAGTATTGGTTTTACTCAGCAGGACCATTCTACGGATAGTCTGGAAGCCATCAAACGCACATTTACGCCGGAGTTTCGCAACAGGCTGGACGCAGTCATTCCTTTCAAACCGCTGGATCATGTGACTATTTCACATGTGGTCGATAAGTTCTTGTTTGAACTGGAAACCCAGCTGGAAGATAAAAAAGTGGAACTGGTGGTGGATTCTGCCGCTCGTGTCTGGTTGGCCGAAAACGGCTACGATGAAAAAATGGGTGCCCGGCCTATGGCCCGGGTGATTCAGGAGCGCATTAAAAAACCGCTGGCCGAAGAGTTGTTATTTGGTCGTTTGGCCAATGGCGGTTTGGTCAAGGTCTCAACCGACGAAAAAGGTCTGACCTTCACTATCAACGAAGACGAGTCTGTTACCGAAGAGGTGTTGTAAAACAGTTTAGGGGCATCGGTTTGTGCGCGCCCCTTATACTGCTCGAATCTCTGTGGCTTTGTTGACGCGGGGTTTAACGAGCGCGGAAAGTGATTCGGCCCTTGGATAAGTCATAAGGGGTCAGCTGTACAGTGACCTTGTCGCCGGTGAGGATGCGGATATAGTGCTTACGCATTTTTCCGGAGATGTGTGCAGTGACTACGTGACCGTTCTCCAGCTCCACGCGGAACATGGTATTGGGTAAGGTCTCCGTTACCGTGCCTTCCATTTCAATGCTTTCTTCTTTTGCCATTTTTGTTGCAATACTCTTGATGATCTTACGGGTTGAGTCGATGGATTAGGGGGCAGATGCCGAGGTGCGTCAAATCCACGCGGCATAATGCCCTAAAACGGGCCAAGTTTCAAAAAATAAACGCGGTAAGCGGGGCATAAAAAAACAGAGGCCATATTGCCTCTGTTTTTTGTTTATCTTTTATCTCTGCCGTTCAGGAATTAACGGCCTGTTTCCAGGGCTCGGAGAACCAGGCTACCGACGGGTGGACAGCGTCTTGCGAAATCACCAGCTCCATACCCAGCAGGGAGGTGACGGCTTCGAAGTCATTGGGATTGTCCAGCTGTTGTTTCAGGCATTCAAGGTGGGCGTAATTCATGTGTAGAGTATTCGGACTGTATCCGTGTTCTTTTTCAAACTGTTGGCTGACGTTATAGATAAAACTCAACATAATGTGCCCCTTTTTGTTTAAGGAACCGCTACGACTAGCCCCGGTTTTATTGGCCTCTGCATAAGTAAAAAAGGTGTTTTTCACGCAGCGGCTGCTCTTATTTGGGGTTATCGTCCAGCATCGGAATCGCTGAATAGTTTATTTGTGTCGAGGATTTAAGGCGGGGGAGGGGGATGGTCATCAGGCTAAACCGGGTCGCCGGGTGGAACAAACGCAGCGGTTCCACCAAGCGGGATAAGGGACATACTCAAGGTTCAACCTAAATCAATCATCGAAATCTATCTTGACTCGCCGTTTGCCAATGAGCCGTTGTTGTATGAGGGCTTTTTTATTCTGTTTCAGGTTTTTTTGTTAGCGGTATAGAGGCGATTTGTTGTTCCTTTCATAGCCTGCTGGTGGAACCGCTGCGCTTGTTCCACCCTACGGGGGGACTCTGAATAGGAAACAAAAAAATCGATAAACACCGTAATTCTACCTGCTTCTCAGGTAGAGCTTAGTCTGATGACTATGGAGAGAGAGGTAGGAGAATTACGAGGAAGGCAGGATTTGTGATTTGTCATAACGCTGCCAGCATCCCTTCTGGAAGAGTTCGATAGGCCGGTATTCCTGTTTATACAACATTTTCTGACAGTCACCGATCCAGTAACCGAGAAATAACCAGGGCAGTTGTCGGCGTCGGGTTTCCGCTATTTGCCACAGCAGGGTGTAGCGCCCGAGGCTGATGCTGGAAAAGTCCGGATCAAAAAAAGTGTACACCGAGGACAGGCCACGAGTAAGCACGTCCTGCACGGCGACGGCGATGAGTTGGTCTTCCCAGCGGAATTGCACAAATTCGGTGTGTGACCAATCACAACTGAGAAATTCCAGATATTTTTCCGGGCTGGGGTTGTCCATGCCGCCACCGGCGTGGCGGTGGCTGATGTATTTCTGGTACAGCACGAAAGCCTCATCATCAAAAACAGCTTTCCCGATGTTGATGGAAAAATCCACCGCTCTGTTCAGTGTGCGGCGCTGATTGCGATTGGGCTGGAAAGATGCCACTGGCACTCGCGTTGGCACACAAGCCTGGCAGGCAGGGCAATGTGGGGTGTAGACGTGACTGCCGCTACGACGAAAACCGATTTCTGCCAGCGCACTATAGATGCTGACATCCATGGCTGCTTCGGGGTCGGCAAACACGGTGACGGCCGATTGTCCATTGAGATAAGCACAGTCATGTGCGGTGCTGGCAAAAAAAGCCAGATCAGCTGGGGGTTGCGGAGATGATAGCGGGGCTGTTTGAGCGGGTTTATCGGCGTTCATGTTTGAGTATTGTTTATCGGCTCAAACTGCCATGTTGGTCCTGGTTGGTGACAAAATGTGTTGAGCAGATCTGTAAACCGTTCGCGCTGGATGGTTTCTGCCCCCAGACTTTCGAGATGCAGGGAGTGGATTTGACAATCGATAACACCAAACCCCCAGTGTGCCAATTGTTGTGTCAAGGTAATAAAGGCGACCTTGGAAGCATCACTACGGCGTGTGAACATGGATTCACCAAAAAATACCCGGCCAATGGCGACACCGTACAGGCCGCCCACTAATTGTCCTTCATGCCAGCATTCTACAGAGTGTGCATGCCCTTGATCATGTAACTGTTGATAGGCTTGTTTCATGTCGCGGGTGATCCAGGTGCCGGGTTGTGTTTCATAGTCGCGTGGATGGCTACAGGCTTTGATGACATCAGCAAAGGCTTGGTCGAGAGTAATCGTGAAGGATTGTTTGCGCAGCGTTTTACGCAGACTGCGGGAAATCTTGAGATGTTGTGGAAACAGGATCGCACGCGGGTTGGGTGCCCACCATAAAATCGGCTGCCCTTCGTTGTACCAGGGGAAAACACCCATCCGGTAGGCTGCAAGTAATCGTTGGGGTTTGAGATCCCCGCCGATGGCGAGCAGGCCGTCGGGCTCATCCAGCGCGAGGTTAACGTCCGGAAAATCAAGGTTGTTGCTTCGGGAATCGATCCAGTAGGGGGCCAGACCGCGCATGATTGCTCCTAGTTATTCGTTGACGAGACTTTATGTGGGACAAAATCGTGAGACAGAGTGTAGCTTGTTGTTGTTCCATTGCCGAGTCATTTGAAGGGTGAGTGTTTGTGCAAATTGTCGATGTAATGCTGAATACCCTGGATTTCTTCCTGTAAAAAATCCGCGATGGCGGCACGAAACCGGGGTTCGGCGATCCAGTGGGCGGACCAGGTGGCAGTGGGCAGAAAACCGCGACTGATTTTATGTTCGCCCTGGGCACCGGGATCAAAACATTGCAGGTGATGCTCAATGCAGTATTCCAGCCCTTGGTAATAACAAGCCTCAAAATGCAGGTTTTGAAAATGGGCATCGCAGCCCCAGTGGCGACCATAAAGCGTAGTGTCATCACGAAAACAAATGGCACTGGCCACCGTATTGCCCTGATGTTCGGCGAGAATAACGATAAGTTGTTGTGGCAACGTGCGGCTGATTTCACGAAAAAACCCCAGGTTCAAGGTGGCGTAACCGCTGAGCCGGTCAAAGGTGGAGCAATAATGCCGATGCACGGCTTGCCATTGCTCGTCGCTGAGTTCATTACCATACAATCGTTGTAACGTGATGCCTGCTTCCGTTACTGCTCGTCGTTCACGGCGAATTTTTTTGCGTTTACTGGAAGTGAAACGGTCGAGGTAATCATCAAAATCGCGGTAGTTTTCAGTGTCGGGAAGGTTATGCCAGTGAAACTGGTAACCTAATCGTGGTAGTAATCCCTGCTGGGTGAGTTGTTGTAAATCATCCTGATGTGGAAACAGGAAGTGCAGGGAAGACACCTTTTCTTGTCTGGCATGCTCCAGCGCGCACTGAATCAATTGCGTAGAAACTTTGTCGCGATCTGCGTGTGGTGCGATTAACAGACGAGGCCCGCTAGCGGGCGTGTAAGGAATGGCAACGACCAGTTTAGGGTAGTAATCCAGCCCGTTGCGCTGGTAAGCCTCGGCCCAGGCCCAGTCAAAAACCAATTCGCCGTAGGCATTGGTTTTTAAGTATTGTGGTATTGCGCCGAGCAGTGTTTTATCTTCGTAAAGCAAAATGTGTTGCGGAATCCAGCCCGTTGTTTTGCCGACGCAATGGTGTTTTTCCAGGGCATTGAGAAATTCGTGACGCAAAAAAGGTACCTGTGTTCCGTGCAATGCATTCCATTCGTTACTTGAAACTTCGTTTAGGCTGCCGATAATAGTGCTGTGCATGGCTGTACTGTACACGAGGCTAAATCATTTATGGATAACAGGTGAGGCAATGGCGGCAAAAGAACTGGCGTTGGAGATAGGGGATAACCTGCAATTACAGTTTGCGGGTGATGATGAAACTCGTTATTTCGCCAGAGTGATCGGGTATTTGCCCGGGCAGAGTCTGGTTGTCAGTACGCCGAAAGTGGACGGGCATACGATACTGGTCAGTGAGGGCAAAAAAGCGGTTGTGCGCTTGATGTCGGGCAATAAAATTGTTGGTTTCAATGTCAGGGTGATTATGGTCAGCGTGCGTCCTTACGCGCATTTGCATTTGAGTTTTCCACAAAATGTGCAGGCTGTCACTGTGCGCAAGGCATTGCGGGTAATGCTGAATATGACGGCTTCAGTACGGTCCTGTTTGCTCGACTCGGCCGAGGTTGATCTCGCATTGGCGTCGCGGGCGGTGACCATTCAGGACATGAGTACCAGTGGTGCTTTGCTGATTGCAGACAAACCGCTGGCTGAAGAAGGACAGTATATTTCTATTGCCTTGCGACTGGACGTGGCGGATAACACCGAAGATATTTTGTTGCCCGCTATTGTGCGCAATATCCGTACCGAACGTGGTGAAAAGGCGGGGCAGCGTCATTTTCACCACGGTGTTGAATTACGGGTAGTGGATCGTGCGCAGTCGATATTGGTACATGCGTTTGTGTATCAGTGTATCGCCCGCGGGGAAGCCTGATTACCCGTCCTGACCATCCAGAAAGCGTTCCGCGTCCAGCGCCGCCATGCAGCCGGTGCCCGCCGATGTAATGGCCTGACGATAAATGTGGTCGGCCACATCGCCCGCAGCATAAACCCCTTCAATGCTGCATGCTGTGGCATTGCCCTGTGTGCCACTCTGCACTTTCAGGTAACCGTGTTCCATGTCCAGTTGACCTTCAAACAGGCTGGTGTTGGGTTTGTGGCCAATGGCGATAAAGACACCATCCAGGTCGATATCCTCAGTGTTGCCATCCTCAGTGCTTTTGATGCGCATACCGGTAACACCCATGTTGTCACCCAGCACCTCATCCAGTGTGTGATTCCAGCGGATATCTATGTTACCGGTCTTGGCTTTTTCCATGAGCTGGTTGGCAAGAATTTTTTCACATTTGAATTTGTCGCGACGATGCACCACGGTCACATGTGACGCAATGTTGGAGAGATACAGAGCTTCTTCCACTGCCGTATTGCCACCACCAATAACTGCCACGGGTTTGTTTTTGTAAAAAAAGCCATCACAGGTGGCACAGCCGGACACTCCCCGGCCTTTGAAGGCCTCTTCCGAATCCAGCCCCAGGTACATGGCAGATGCACCAGTGGCAATGATCAGTGCGTCACAAGTGTATACGCCACTGTCTCCAGTGAGGGTGAAGGGGCGTTGGGTTAGCTCTGCCTTGTTAATGGTGTCAAAAATCATTTCCGTATTGAAGCGCTCGGCGTGTTTACGCATGCGATCCATCAGTTCCGGTCCCTGTACACCTTCATTATCGCCGGGCCAGTTGTCTACCTCAGTGGTGGTCATTAATTGTCCGCCTTGCTCCATGCCAGTGATTAACACTGGGTTGAGGTTGGCACGTGCTGCGTACACCGCAGCGGAATAGCCGGCGGGGCCGGAACCGAGAATTAACAGGTGGCAGTGTTTGGTTTCGCTCATGCGGTAACTCCTAAAATCATATCGACAAATAAATAGCGGTGGACCGTGTGTGATGCAAGCGGTCAGCAGAGTGCCAATATAGTACGAAATTCAACGTAAGGGGAGGGGGTCTTGTACACATTTATGACCTGTCTGGTGAAATAATTTGGCGTAGTTGCTGTGTCTTCGGTATTTTGGTGCAAGAAATATAGCTGGATATCAGAGCAATTGGGTATGAGCCGGTCTGGAGATGGTGGTTGCAGGGCACTCGCTATTGTGGTTTGAATATTTTTGTCGGCGATGTGAGGCAGTGGTTAAAAAATAAAAAGGGAAATTTTATGAAGCCAAGGAGAGAAATAAAATCTGTTGCGTGGTTGCTTGAGGAGTTTTCAAAGAAGAAGACTCATCCTCACATGTGATATTTTTACAGAGGTGAATCTGAGCAAGGGCACAAGTCACACCCTTGTCTCATGCGGAACAAGGGTGTGATAGAGTCGTACAGCAAACTTTATTTCTGTTCGCAGAGCTTGCATTTGGTGTTATTTTCCTTCAGCCAAGTTGTGGTGATAGTTTTCCAATACGGCTAGAGATTTTTCCAGGTGGTTGGTCGTTACCGATACGATTAATGGCAGATCATTTTTTTCAACGCCAAGATAAAAATCTTTGGCAATAGGCCAGTATTCAATGAGTTTGCTGACAGCCCTTTGGGGTTCGGCTGGGTGTTTGTAGGCCCGGATAATCTTCAAGTGGGCTTCGAATTCCTTGATTGCCTTTTCCAGTTGTTTGACATTATTGTGGTCAGAAAATCCATCTCGAAAGGCAATATAGTATTTCGTTGCCCGTTCAAGAAGAAAAGTCATTTTTTTGGTGGTAATGAGCATCTTCTCTTTTTTATCTTTTTTGTGGATGTACTTTTTGGCTAACGATTCGGCACCTTCCAGTAACGTTTCACTGTAATCCAGCATTAATGCGCCGCGCTCATTGGTATAGGGCTGGGCAGCCGTTTCTTTGATTTCATCCAGGGTGAAGGACATAAATTTCACCATACGTTGTTGTTTTTTGTCTTTGGTGTTAGCGAGTATATTGATATTTTTTTCTATTGAGTCCAGTCCGTTTTCCAGGTCGCGTTCAGATTGTTCGATACGAATTTCCTGGTGTAGATAAAAGTAAGCCTTGGTAATTTGTTGACTGGCCATTTCTATATCTTCCGTAGCCTCCAGTTGTTGCAAGCTGCGAATATCGGCCGCAGACTGGCTTGAGAAAAACAGGAAAATAAACGTTACTAAAAATATTTTCGGGATAAATAATGTTTGCTTGTTCACTCAATCAACTCCTGTTCCAATTTTAATATTTTACGAATTTCATGAAATATTTTACTCGCATTTTTTTCGGCCATGGTTGGTACAAAGCGACCAGATTCACTTGCCGCCATAAACTCGAATACTTGGAAGTATTTTTTGGTGGCCTTTAATTTGGTTTTGATTTCGGGAGAAACGAATTTTTCATTTGCTTTCATTAACTCGTGATAAATGTTTTCGTATTCATTCACTATTTTTTGGACTTCTTTGTAATAATTGTCATCAGCAACATCCCAGGATTTCATCATATAAAGTGCTGCTAGCCTCTGGGACTCCATACCCAATTCGGCGATTAGCACCATATTATGCTCACCCTCTATTTGAGAATCTTCAGCCAAATCTTCCGCGAGTTTTTCGCAACGACGGGAAAATGTTTCCACTTCTTTACGCAGTTGGGCCATATGTTTTTGGGTGGGGTTTGCCAGTAGTTTTGATTTGACTTTTTTCCAGATATTTTCAAGTTCATGAATTTCGTCATCTAATATTTTTTTAAGATGGCGGCTTTTCAGGTTGGTAATATATTGATCGATAACGTTCGTGTTTTTTATCAGGTCGGCAGCAGGGTTGTGGTACGTCACTTTCATGCCGATGAGTGCGTAGTCCTTTAGTATGCGTTGGGAATACATGCAGATATCTGCGATTTCATGAACATCCTGGGCGGATGCTGTCATCGCTGATACATCATGAGCCGGATACATTACTTGCAGAGCAAGAACAAGCCCGACAAGTCCGTTTAGTACACCGCTGAAATGCTGTTTCATGATTCCCTCATAATGTTAATGGTTACGTGACAGAAAAAAATTATCAGGAAATTTTCATTGTCAGGCCATCGAGCTACAATTATCGGCCAGAGGAATAAAAATTTAATAACTTATCTATTATTTCCCCATTAACTATGCTGATAGCGATGTGTGCGAAAGCGGCATGGTTTGCTGTACGCAATGTTTTATTGAGGGTGTTGGTGATAACATGCGGCAAAATATTCTTTGATCGATTTTAATCAACAATAACAACGGACATTTTTATTATGATCATCGGTATACCACGCGAAATCAGAGTATTGGAGGGCCGTGTCGGACTGACTCCCGCAGCAGCGGGTCAATTGGTGACACAGGGCCACGGAGTGCTAGTAGAACAGGGTGCCGGTGTGCTGAGTGGCTACTCCGACGATGCTTATCAGGCGGCAGGGGCGATGCTGGTGAAGGATGCAGCTGCGGTTTACAGTCAGGCTGAGATGGTTGTTAAAGTGAAAGAGCCGCAGCCGGAGGAAGTGGCGATGTTGCGCGAGGGACAGTTGTTGTTCTCGTATTTGCATCTTGCCGCTGAGCCGGAATTGATGCGGAGTTTGCAAAAAAGCGGAGCCACTGCTGTGGCGTTTGAAACGGTGGAAACCGATCAACGGCAATTACCCTTGTTGGCACCCATGAGCGATATTGCCGGGCGGGTGGCCGTGCAGGTGGGCACGCATCTGCTGCATCAGCCACAGGGTGGGCGTGGTATTTTACTGGGTGGTGTACCCGCAGCAGAACGCGGTAGCGTGGTGATATTGGGCGCGGGAGTGGCGGGCGGCAACGCGGCGCTGCTGGCGGCGGCCATGGGTGCAGAGGTGAAGGTATTTGATCTCAATCGTGACAAATTGGCGCAGATGCGCGCGCTGGGCGACAACGTGACGGGCCTGCACCCTTATCCCGATGCATTGCATGAGGCGGCACTCAATGCTGATTTGCTCATTGGCGCGGTGCTGGTGACAGGCGAGCGTGCGCCGCATCTGGTGAGTGCTGACACTGTAGCCGGGATGCGCGAGGGCAGTGTGATTATTGATATTTCTGTGGATCAGGGGGGGTGTATCGAGACCACAAGGCCCACGGACTACACCGATCCTGTGTTTGTGGTGGACGGGGTGGTCCATTTCGGTGTCACCAATATGCCCGGTGCGGTGCCGCGCACAGCATCACAGGCGCTGTCGGCGGCATTAACGCCCTGGGTTTCCCGTCTGGCGCAGGCAGATTGGCAACAAAACCCGGCGTTGGCGCGTGGTATCAATGTACAAAACGGAGAAGTAGTGCATCCAGCGCTGAAACAGGTAACATAACGCTTCCCGGATTTATCAGTGGACGGCGACCGTGGCATACGTAAAAACATCGATTTCAAAAAGTAAGCAAAAAAACAGCACTCCCCTCGCAGCGCATATGATTCGCGGCTTGCGCGAGGGTGCGCTGATCATTTTTGGTACTACGGCCTTGTACCTGTTGGCTTCGCTTGGCACTTACGATGCGCAGGATCCAGGCTGGTCGCACAGCGAAACGGGCAATACCATCGTCAATGCGGGCGGTGTGGTGGGTGCGTGGTTCGCAGATATTTTCCTCTTTTTGTTTGGTTACCTCGCTTATCTGGTGCCGGTGGGAGTGGCTTATTTGGGCTGGTTGCTGTTTACAGGGCGCAAGCAGTCGGAAGCGGCGTTTGATCTGCGCCACGGAGCATTGCGCACAGCAGGGTTTTTCCTCACTTTGGGGGCGGGCACAGGGTTGGCCGAACTGCATTTTGCTGATTTCGCACATTTGCCGGTGGGCCCGGGCGGCGTATTGGGCGATGTAGTGGGCTCAGGGCTGGTGAGTGTGGTTAATCCTCTGGGAGGCACGCTATTTTTGTTGGCGCTATTTCTCACGGGGGTGACTCTGTTGACCAGTCTGTCGTGGTTATGGCTGATGGATGTCATCGGGCGCGCCACTTTGAATGTTATTGCCCGGGTGCGTGAAGGATTCCTCAATCTGCGTGATGAAATTGCCGGTCGTCGTGCCCGCCAAAAACGTGAAGCCACCATCAAAATTGATCAGAGCAAAGTTGCAGTGCGCAAGCCCTTACGCATCGAGCCGGTGATTAAACCGGTGGTCAAGGTTTCGGCGCGGGAAGAAAAAGAACGTCAGGTACCGCTGTTTGATGTGCCCGTGGAAGGCGGTTTGCCTGCGCTGTCTCTGCTGGACCCGGCCGAAGCCCGTAAGGCCGATGTATCTACCTCGGCGCTGGAGGCTATCTCCCGGCAAGTGGAATTGAAGCTGGCAGATTTTGGTGTAGAGGCGCAAGTGGTAGAAGTGCATCCCGGCCCGGTGGTGACACGCTACGAGCTGGATCTTGCGCCGGGCCTCAAGGTGAGCAAAATCACGAATTTGGCCAAGGATCTGGCACGCTCATTATCGGCCATCAGTGTCCGTGTGGTGGAGGTGATTCCGGGTAAATCCACCATCGGTTTGGAATTGCCCAATGAACACCGCGAAATTGTGCGTCTGTCTGAAATCATTAAATCCGAACAATACGAAAAAGCGAATTCACCGCTGACCCTGGCGCTGGGTGTGGATATCTCCGGTACTGCCGTGGTAGCGGATTTGGCCAGAATGCCCCACCTGCTGGTGGCAGGTACCACCGGCTCGGGCAAATCCGTGGGCCTCAATGCCATGGTACTGAGTGTGTTGTACAACGCTACGCCCGGTGAAGTGCGCATGATCATGATTGATCCCAAGATGCTGGAACTGTCGGTGTACGAAGGTATTCCTCATCTGTTGGCCCCCGTGGTGACTGATATGAAAGAGGCGGCCAATGCGCTGCGTTGGTGTGTGGCGGAAATGGAGCGGCGTTATAAACTCATGGCGCACATGGGTGTGCGTAATGTGGCTGGTTTCAATCGTAAGGTGAACGATGCCATCGAAGCGGGTGAACCGCTCAAAGACCCCTTTTTCAAACCCATTATGGAAGGCGACGAAAAACTCCTGGAAACCATGCCGCAGATCGTAGTGGTGGTGGATGAGCTGGCCGACATGATGATGACTGTGGGCAAAAAGGTGGAAGAACTTATTGCTCGCCTCGCACAAAAAGCCCGTGCCGCCAGTATGCATTTAATCCTGGCGACGCAACGTCCTTCGGTAGATGTGCTTACCGGGCTGATCAAGGCCAACATTCCCACGCGCATGGCTTTTCAAGTGTCGGCCAAGGTAGATTCGCGCACCATTCTTGACCAGGGCGGTGCCGAGCAATTGCTGGGCCATGGCGACATGCTTTACCTGCCACCGGGCATCAGTATTCCCACTCGTGTACATGGTGCATTTGTGTCAGATGCCGAGGTACATCGCGTCGTAGCCGACTGGCGAAGCCGGGGTGAGCCCCAATACATCGACGAAGTGCTGGAAGGCCCGGCCGTTGGTACTGACATGGGGGGAATGCCGGGCGAAACTGATGAGAATGCCGAGATGGATGCTCTCTACGACGAAGCCGTGCGCATTGTCACAGAGACCCGCAAGGCTTCTATCTCCAGTGTGCAGCGCCGTTTGCGCATTGGCTACAACCGCGCCGCGCGTATGGTGGAGGAAATGGAGCGTACCGGTGTAGTAGGGCCGGTGCAAACAAATGGTACACGCGAGGTGATTGCGCCCCCACCGCCTGTAGATTAATTTTCCGCCAACACTTTTCTGCTTTTATCAAAAGCCTCTGCCACCAGCTGGGTAACAGAGTCTTGTTGGTGTGCTCTGTGGTTGTTCAGCCGTTCGGATGCCGCCTGCTTAAAAATCCCAGCCCGAGAAGGCCGAGTCCCATCAGGGCAAGAGTTGCAGGCTCGGGCACACTCACCGGTCTGTCCGACACTGCGATGGACGAGGCGGCTACCTCGCCATTGTTACCCACTTCACCCAAATACATGAACAGGCCATCAGTGGAAACCCGTGACGTCAGATTGAATGACAGAATACCGTTATCCCCCATGCTAACAAAACCATTGGCCCCTGGTCCCGTCGTTGAATTGCCATCGAAATTACCCAATGTGGCAACAGCATTATCGACATTCATACCCCCAGCATCGGTGCCAAAGAGCCGGGAGTCCATCGGCGTGCGTTGGGTGCCTGGGGTAAAGAGGGTGCCGCTCGATGAGTAATCAAACAGACTGAAGCCGCTTAGACCCGTAACACAGGTAGCTGTGGTGCAGCTTATGTTGGATAAAATGATGGCATCCAGATCGAAGCCACTGAATCGGCCTGGTGATCCTCCCAGCCTTGAACTGTTATCCATGATGGTGATTGAGGCTAGATCAAAAATACCTACCGAAGAAAAGTCTGCTCGATAGATGGCGGTTGCGGCCGGAGAGCCGCCGACCAATCCCGTTAACGATGTCAGTGAGACCGGAACAGCCTGGGCTGAAAAGGACCAGGCAATGGCAGCAAAGAGAAGGGACGATTGAGTGAGATGTTTCATGTTCATACTGTTTCTCCTGTCCGTACTGTTCATGGGGTGTCATTGATTTTCTCAAACCATGCTTCTGGTGGAGTTCCAGGTTGATGAACGTGGCCTGAAAAAGCGGCACAATCAGTGTGCTCAACAAATGACTGCTCGTCCTTCTCCTAAAAAGCAGCAAGAAATGCTCCATAATAATATGTATGATGTTTATCAAGGGGTTATAATTTTTATGCGATTGTTGCTGCTGCTGTTTGTAAAGTTTTCCGACAAATGGAAGCCTGGAGTTGGATTCAGCAAATGTTCTGAGAATATTGACCCTAAAGGACAGGAGGCGCTGGAATGTGTAAGATGAATTCTTGTCTGATTATAAATATTAGTGATTACAGCCTGTTAGGATTCTAAGCGTGCTCTCTTTCAAATTTTTATGTTTTTACCGTGACGGCTTGATACGTCTATCTGTTGCTGGCTTATTCTTTGTTGTTGGCTCGGTTTCGGCATTTGCCGGGCCAGCCACTGATCGCCTCAATGCTTTTTTTGCCACAAAAGGTGCCATGCGTGCCGATTTTGTACAAACAGTGCAGGGCGCAGCTTTTGTTCAGCCGGAAGAATCACGCGGTACGTTGTTGATGCAGCGTCCAGGAAAGTTTCGATGGGACTATCGCCTGCCCTATGAGCAACAAATTATTGCCGATGGCAAGCAGCTGTGGATTTATGATGTGGACTTGGAGCAGGTCATCGTCAAACCGCTGGACAAGGCGCTGGGGGATACTCCGGCGTTATTGCTGAGTGGTGATGGTGGGGTGGAACAACGCTTTGACATCAAGGAGTTGCCGGACCGGGATGATGGCTTGTTATGGGTGCAGTTGTTACCCAGGCAGGCAGATACCGGCTTTACCACTGTAAAACTCGGTTTTGATAAACAACACCTGCGCAGCATGGAACTGGTGGACGGTTTTGAACAGGTCACAAAACTGGTTTTTAGTAATGTGGAAGCCGGGATTAAGTTGCCAGCTGATAGTTTCGACTTTGTGCCACCCAAGGGCGTCGATGTCATCGGCGGGAAGGCAGAGGGAAGATAAAAGGGGGACGTACAATGTTTCCTTTTCTCCATCCTCCTATTTCCAGTTATTTATGCACGACCTCTTCTCCCAATCCGATGATCCACTGAGTCACCCACTGGCTGACCGTATGCGTCCGCGTGAGTTATCGGAGTATTGCGGACAATCACATCTGTTAGCCGAAGGTAAACCGTTACGACTGGCCATTGAATCAGACAAGCTGCATTCCATGGTGTTTTGGGGGCCACCGGGTACGGGAAAAACCACGCTGGCGAGGATGATTGCACGGCGTGCGGCGGCAGAATTTATCAGTCTTTCAGCGGTGCTTTCGGGGGTAAAAGATATCCGTGCCGCCATCGATATGGCGCAACGCTTACGTAACGAACAAGGCCGGGCCACGGTATTGTTTGTGGACGAAGTACACCGTTTTAACAAATCCCAGCAGGATGCTTTTTTGCCCTTTGTGGAAGATGGCACTGTGACTTTTATCGGTGCCACTACAGAAAACCCCTCGTTTGAACTGAACAATGCATTGCTTTCACGCGCACGGGTGTATGTGCTCAAATCCTTGAGCATTGAAGACATTCGTGATGTGGTTGATCGTGCGTTAGCGGATACGAAGTGTGGTCTGGGTGGACGTAACCTGCAAGTGGATGATGGGATGCGCGACTTGTTGGCGCAGGCCGCTGATGGTGATGCACGGCGTGCGCTCAATTTACTGGAGATTGCTGCTGACCTGAGCGAGCCTGATGAGCAGGGTGAAGAACGTATCACACAAACCCTGTTAAACGACGTACTGGCGGGTGGTCTGCGGCGTTTCGATAAAGGTGGTGAGGCTTTTTACGACCAGATTTCCGCGATGCACAAGTCGGTACGAGGCTCCAACCCCGATGCTGCTCTGTACTGGATGACCCGCATGCTGGATGGTGGTTGTGATCCTTTGTACGTCGCGCGCCGTATTGTGCGCATGGCCTCGGAAGACATTGGCAATGCCGACCCGCGTGGTTTACAGCTGGCACTTAATGCCTGGGATACGCAGGAGCGGCTGGGCAGCCCCGAAGGTGAGTTGGCATTGGCACAGGCCGTGGTGTATCTCGCCTGCGCACCCAAAAGCAATGCTGTGTATACGGCCTTCAATACAGCCATGCGTGATGTCCGCAATGAAGGGTCGCAGGACGTGCCGTTACACCTGCGTAATGCACCGACAAAATTAATGAAAGAGCTGGATTATGGTAAGGAATATCGTTATTCCCATGATGAAGCCGATGCCTTTTCCGCAGGCGAGAAATACTTCCCGGAGGCTTTGGGGGAGAGGATATACTATCATCCTGTAGAGCGCGGGCTGGAAATAAAGATTAGTGAACGTCTGGGTCATTTACGCAAGTTGAATCGAGAAGCCGCAAACGAATGAAATCAACTATTGATATACAGGGAGTTTTACACCCGTGCAGGCGCTAGCGATTGCTGCGGGTGGTGCGGTTGGTGCATTGCTGCGTTTTTGGATGTCTAACGGTATTTATACCCTAGTGGGGCGTACTTTCCCCTACGGGACATTGGCGGTCAACGTGCTGGGCTCTTTGTTGATGGGAGTGTTATATGTTTTGCTGGTGGATAAGCTGGCTTTGGGGGCACACTGGCGAGCGGCATTGTTAGTGGGCTTATTGGGGGCATTCACCACCTTTTCTACATTCTCTATCGAGACGCTTAATCTGATAGAAGAGGGTGAACTTATCAAAGCGTTATTGAATGTATTGCTTAGTGTGGTGTTGTGTCTCGGCGCTGCCTGGGTTGGCATACTGGCGGGGAGATCGTTATGACTAATATTGAAATGGCGAGCGTTGAAGTTACGGTGGTGCGTGTTTACCTTACTGAAGCTGAAGCGCATTTACATACTCTGCTCAAGCGGCTCAATGACTGGGGAAAGGTGCGTGGCGTAACGGTGTTTCGTGGCATCGCCGGGTTTGGTAAATCAGGCACCATTCATTCCTCATCTTTGATGGATTTGTCACTGGATTTACCTGTAGTCATTGAGTTTTTTGATGACCCGGACAAGGCCAGTGAAATGATTGATTATCTTTACCAAGTGGTGGGGCCAGGACATATTGTGAGTTGGTCTGCAACACTGAATGTCGCTAAAAATGAAAAATAGACTATTTAAAAAATCAAAAAAACAGGAAATATTATGCTGGACCCTAAATTAATACGCACCGAACTGGATGTGGTGGCAAAAAAGCTGGTCAATCGCGGTTTCACGTTGGACGTGGAAAAGCTTGCGACATTGGAAGCGCAACGCAAAGAACTACAAGTTCGCACACAGGATTTACAGCGATTGCGTAATAATAGCGCGAAAGCGATTGGCAAAGCCAAGGCCAGCGGTGAAGATACTGCACCGTTGCTGGCGGCAGTGGCCGATATGGGTGATAAACTCAATGCGGGTGAGACCGAGTTTCGTGAAGTACAACAGGAATTAGACAGCATCCTCATGGGTGTGCCCAACCTGCCGCACGACAGTGTGCCCATTGGTATTGATGAAAATGATAATCAGGAAATTCGCCGCTGGGGTGAGCCCCGGGATTTTGCTTTTAAACCGTGTGACCATGTTGAACTTGGTGAAAAACTCGCAGGTATGGATTTTGAAACAGCGGCGAAAATTGCAGGCAGCCGTTTCAGTATGCTCAGTGGTTCACTGGCGCGTATGCAACGTGCGCTCATTCAGTTTATGCTGGATACCCATACCGGTAAACATGGTTACACAGAAACCTATGTGCCGTATCTGGTAAATGCCGACAGTTTGCGAGGCACAGGACAGCTGCCCAAATTTGCGGAAGATTTATTTCAGATGGGCGATGACGGTTATTATCTGATTCCTACCGCTGAAGTACCACTGACCAATATTGTACGTGATGTTATTATCGATGATGATGACATGCCATGTAAATTTACAGCCCACACGCCGTGTTTCCGCAGTGAAGCTGGAGCCTATGGCAAAGATACCCGTGGTCTGATTCGCCAGCATCAATTTGAGAAAGTGGAGCTGGTGCAGATAGTACGTCCCGAGGATTCTTACGATGTTCTCGAAGCGCTCACTGGCCACGCAGAAAAAATTCTGCAGGCACTGAACCTGCCCTATCGGGTAATGAACCTGTGCTCTGGGGACATGGGTTTTTCCAGTGCCAAGACTTATGATCTGGAAGTCTGGCTGCCTGCACAAAACACTTATCGTGAAATATCCTCCTGTTCCAACTTTGAAGATTTTCAGGCACGACGCATGTTGGCGCGTTATCGGCCCGCTGATGGTGGTAAGCCGGTGTTGGCACATACCGTGAATGGGTCTGGCCTTGCCGTGGGACGAACATTGGTGGCAGTCATGGAAAATTATCAAAATGCCGACGGCAGTATTAGCGTACCGGAAGTGTTACAGCCCTACATGGCTGGAGTGAATATCATTTCTGTCACGTAATCGTAGGGTGGGCATTGCCCACCAGAACCGCTGTATAAAAGGGTTTTTATGCAATATTTCCCCGTTTTTTTTGATCTTCATGGCAAACGTTGCCTGGTTGTGGGTGGCGGCGATGTGGCGGCACGCAAGGTGTCGTTATTATTTCGTGCCGGTGCTGAAGTTAACGTGGTGTCGCCGAAGTTATGTGAGAGTCTGCAAAATCGTGTTGCCAACAACGAAATTTCTCACGTAGCGCGTGATTTTGAAGATGCGGACATTGAAGCTTGCACATTGATTGTCG
>Ga0256830_1000554_pt1 | contig 29249 bp, 21 predicted proteins | sample 128326metaG_FD_190537 | JGI IMG/M metagenome (GOLD analysis project Ga0256830, IMG submission 190537) | Hydrothermal vent microbial communities from Lau Basin, Pacific Ocean - 128-326 | ecosystem: Environmental > Aquatic > Marine > Hydrothermal vents | place: Pacific Ocean: Lau Basin | collected... | reverse complement strand
CTGCATCAATTCTGGGTAGCTTAAAAGCGGCTAATGATCTCGTACTTATTCCCAAGATTATTGGTGTCTCTTATCCTCAGCTGGAAGACGTTTTTCATGATGCGATGCAACGCTTGTCCAAAGGTCAGGTGATTGATTGCCGCTGGATTAAGTGCAACCCCAGGCTCTTGCGACAAGCTGACTTGTTCGGTGGCAAGGCATCCCGAAAAGCAGAAATTTTTCGTGATAACTGGAAACGGTCCAATACCACCAGTGCATATCAATACCTCAAGTCATTGGGCACTGAAAAATTATTGGCACAGTCAACCCATGCTGTTTCTCTGAACGAAATCACCAGCATGAAAAATACCAAGACGCTCAAAAAAAACGAACGGCTGGTGAAAGAAAAACGATTGTCTGAAAGCCTGGGCTGGGAGATGCAAACTTACCTGGATCGATTAAGTAGCCGAAGGTCATCTGCGCAGGATGCTTTGAAGCATTATAAGGATCGAGATTTTGCGCGACTCGAAAAAGATACCCGTCGTACTATTAATTTGATTAATTTTCATCGTGACCCTGATGCCCAAATAAACTATGAAGATGTGCTCCAGCAAATGAAAAAAGATCTCTGAATATGTCATTTAACCAACATTACCTGCCTATTATATTTGTTGTTGTATGTTTATGGATGCCTTTTGGTTATGCCAGTCAGGGTATTGGTGTTGGCAAAAATGAGCGAACTTATTATTTGGATCTCCGTAGTTACCACAATCTGGGTATGCAGGAGGCTGGTGTGGGGCGGCTTGAACAGACTGCATCTGACATTAAACTCGGTTTGCGTGCTCGATATGAATTAAGCCCTGACTGGTTGTTGCATTTCGATACGCGCGCTGTGGGACTAGGGAAAAACATATATAAACGAGAAAATTCAAAGTTTTCCAGTGAAGCTTACCTGGAGATAAAACGACTATATATCAGTGTAAATCAGGTTTCTGATTATATTCCATCGCTTTCAATTCATGTAGGACGGCAAACATTTCGTGACAATAATGCCTGGAATTATGATACTGAATTGGATGCTATCAAACTGGAATTTAACCGTACTTTGTTGCAATGGCAGCTTGCTTATGGCGGCCGATTTTTCAGTTATCGATTGGGTGATAATGAGTTTAATCTCAATATTGAAGACAGTCGTTTTCTGTTGGCAGAATTGAAGTACCAGTGGCATTACAAACATTACATTGGCATATATGGGTTAAACGAACAAAATAATGTTGCAGAGGATCAAACTGGGCGTAATTTTGCGACAAATGACATTATTCAACCGCGTAGCCGTTTAAACTGGCTTGGGGTTAAAGCCTATGGTAGGCGTGCTTTCGGGAGGGGCGAGTTTAAATACAGTGGCATGCTGGCGGTGTTGTCTGGAGATACACAAAGGTTGAATATTTCTACGTTGCCAAATAATGACAGATATATTGCATCCTACGAAAATCAAACGTTGAAAAATGGTACAGCCATTGATATTAGATTTATCTGGCGAAAGACAATGCAAGGGTTTTCTCTAGGTTTTAACTATGCGGGGGCCAGCGGGGATAACAATGGGGGAGCGTTAAGTCAATATAATCAACCGGGTATAGCCAGTAATAAAAAACGTGTGCTGGGCACAAGCCGCTATCGTTATTATGGTGAAGCACTCAACCCGAAATTATCCAACCTGCACATCGTGACGTTAACCGCAGGCTATCCTTTATCGCCTTTTTTCTGGTTTGAGTCAGCTTACCATTATTATCGTCAGGATAGGGCATTGCCATATATTGATGCATCCAGCCCAGGCCTGACACCTAATGGACAATCCGATGAAATTGGTCAGGGGCTGGACTTTGTATTTGGTGGTGTATTACGGAAAAATCAACAAGCACAATTTATTGTTTCCGGGTTTTGGGGTGGGAAGGCTTTTGATGGTGTGACCTCAAAAAAAACAATTTATCGGGCGTTGATAAATTATCGTGTGTTTTTTTAGAAAATGGTCAGTTTGATTGAAAAATTGTTTATGTTTATGAGGTTCGCATGATGAAATCTCTCGAGAAAAAAAGACTGTTTTGTGTGTGGGAGAAAGGGATGCCTTTTACAAAAACAATTTTCCAGCTTGCAATGCTGAGTTTTTTTTTAGTTAGCTGTGCAGATTTGCGTATAGCAAAAACAGAATTCGACAATCAGTATTATCAGTCAGCTCGCGTACACTGGGCTGTTTTGGCTCAAAAAGGTTTTCCGCAAGCAGAAGTCGGTTTAGGGCGATTGCTGGTTATCGGTCAGGAAAATAAAACCTATGATGAACAGGTATACCAGGAAGCACTGGGTCTATTTTACTCTGCCTATGAAAAAGGTCATGTTACCGTAGCTTATGATATTGGAAAAACCCATTTAAAGCAGGCAAAACAAACAGGAATCACCGAGCAATATCAAGAAGCTTATTTGTGGTTAGGCAGAGCTTCGGCAGCGGGTCGGATTGGTGCAGATATTCATCTTGCTGATATGGAGCTGGACGGATTGGGTACAGAACATGATACAGCGCGTGCGATAACGCGCTACAAAAACCTAGCTACTGCGGGGCTTGCCAAAGCGGCCAATCGGTTGGGCGGGATTTATTTTCAGGGCGTATACGTTACTCGAAATGAGCAACAAGCCTTATATTGGTATCAACAGGCCATAGCACTGGGTGATGTTGCAGCGGAATTTAAGTTAGCGCAGCTCTATGAGACAGCACAGAGTGATATAAAAGACCTCAAGCGGGCCATGAATTTGTACGAAAAGTTGGCAAAAAATGGCAATGTGGCAGCGGCATACAAGCTTGCCCGATTAATTGAGGACAGTGAATCAACTAATGCCGGGACTCCTGGTCCTTCAGCTTTGCATTGGTATATTGTCGCGGCAGAGCAGCAACATGCGTTATCTCTGCTTCGTTTGGCAAGAATCAAACTTGAGAACAGTCAGTCATCCGGGAGTAACCAGGAGGCACTGGCTACCTATCAACAGCTTTCAGAGCAAGGCGTTGGTGCAGCAAGTTTCTATCTGGGGCTGGCTCATGAAAAGGGATTGGGTACACCGCAAAATGATCAACTGGCATTTAAATGGTACGCAAAGTCATTCGAACAAAATTACAGTCGGGCAGAACTGCGTTTGGCCCGGTTATATGTCAAGGGTAACGGTGTTACACAGGATTTAAAAACAGCCCGGGATATATATCTGCGTTTTGCACAACAAGGTGATGTTAATGCCGCCTACCAATTGGCGGAGTTGTTGAAAGAGGCGGGTGATTCAGGGCAAGCCCGGCAATGGTATGCTTTTGCTGCGAAAAATGGTCATCTGTCTTCCCGATATGCTTTGGGTATTATGTTGAGCCAGTCCAGTAATCGACAGGATGCTGAAGAGGCGGAGCGACAACTCACTGAAGCATCAGCTCAGGGATTCCATCCGGCGACACTTTATCTTGGTGAAAAGATATTTTATGGTTGGAATGAGCCGGAAAATAAAATCAGAGGGCTTTCTCTTGTGCTCAAGGCGGCTCGGCATAACACACCGAAAGCTGTAAATACTGCGGTAATACTCATGGACCAAATGAGTGATGTAAACAGTATTGCGCTGGCGAATACTTGCTCAAAACAAGTGCTCAAAGAAATGTCCCAGTGGTTTCTGTGTACCGATAAAACGTCCAGAAGCCTATCTGGGCAATAGTGCCGAGTTTTAGTTTGCCTGTTTGTACTTGCCGCACCCAATAATAAATTATTTTCTTCTCGCCCCATTTTTTCAGTTTGGTTTCAGAATCGGTCTTTATGATCCCTTCCCATGCAAAGCACAAACGGTGATAAGCCGTGGGGTTGTTTTGTATTTAATGCAGTTTTAATTTTATTAACTCTATGGAGGGATTTACCATGAGAATTTATTCACGTTCTATTTTTGTTTCAATGGTTGCATTGGGCTTGCTTGTCAGCAGCATTGCTCAGGCAGACAGCCCAATAGCCATTGGTTCACCAGATCGCCACTCGGTGGAAGTATCGGGTAAGGTCAGCTTATACCGTGTACAGGTGGAAGGAATGGATTTTGGCGAGGGTAAAAACAAAACGCATGCTGAGGTATTTGTATCTCTCGATTCCAAGCCCGGTATGGTTTATACCCTGACTCTGCACTCAAGTGACAACAATGAAAGTGTTGTTAGTCAGGAAATGGCTAATACTCTGCGCACGGCTTATGTAAACCGTTTGCCGGTGACCTTGTACCGTCAGATTTCTATGAAGCAAAACAACAATTTCAAAATACTGATGGTGCAGTTGAATTAATACCTGTTATTTCTGTGCAGTGCAGGTGATTTCAAATAAAAGGGGGCGTTTTATGATGCCCCCTTCCTGGGTGTTCGATATGGGCTTTATTGCACGGTTCTGATGGGAATGCCCGCGATGCGCGCTTGCCATTCGGCAGGCCCGGTTTGATGTACGGAATTGCCTTGTGTGTCCACGGCCACAGTCACCGGCATGTCTTCCACCACAAATTCATGAATTGCTTCCATGCCCAGCTCCGGGAAAGCGATAACCCGGGATGAGCGGATGGCTTTGGAGACCAGATAAGCAGCGCCGCCGGTAGCAATAAGATACACCGCACCGTATTTTTTGATGGATTCAATGGCAGCAGGGCCACGCTCGGCCTTGCCCACCATGCCGATCAGACCGGTTTTTTCCAAAATGGTGTCAGTGAATGTGTCCATGCGTGTGGCAGTGGTGGGGCCAGCGGGGCCGACAGCTTCGTCACGCACTGCATCTACAGGACCGACGTAATAAATAAAGCGACCGTTGAGGTTAATACCGTCAGGTAATGGTTCATTGTTATCGAGCAAAGTCACCAGACGCTTGTGCGCAGCATCTCGCCCGGTGAGCAGCTTGCCGGAAAGCAACAGGGTTTCCCCAGGCTGCCATTGAGCGATGTCACTGCGGGTGACGGTGTCCAGATTAACCGGCCGTGCCGTTTCTTTTCCAGCGAGGGTGATTTTTGGCCAGTCTGCCAGTTTGGGGGCGACCAGTTGTACCGGGCCGCTGCCGTCTAACGTGAAATGAATATGCCGGGTGGCCGCACAGTTAGGAATCATTGCCACAGGTTTGGAGGCTGCGTGAGTAGGGTAATCGCTGACCTTGATGTCCAGCACGGTGGTGAGTCCGCCCAGCCCCTGTGCACCAATACCCAATGCATTCACTTTTTCGAACAGCTCCAGACGTAATTCTTCGGCGGTGTTTTGCGCGCCGCGTATACGCAATTCCTGAATATTGATGGGGCTCATCATGCCCTCTTTGGCGAGCAGCATGGCTTTTTCCGGAGTGCCGCCAATACCCAGGCTAAGGATGCCGGGCGGACACCATCCCGCACCGAGTTTGGGTACGGTGTCCAACACCCAATCGACGATGGAGTCGCCAGGGTTGAGCACGGTGAATTTAGCCTTATTTTCCGAGCCACCACCTTTTGCGGCAACAATGATGTCGAGTTTGTCTCCGGGCACCAGCTCGGTGTGGACGATAGCAGGTGTGTTATCTCCGGTATTTTTGCGGGCACCGGCCGGGTCGCTGACCACGGAGGCGCGTAGCGGGTTGTCGGTATCGGTGTAGGCGCGGCGTACGCCTTCGTCCACCATTTCCTGCACTGACAATTCGCCTTCCCAGCGCACATTCATACCGACTTTGAGAAATACCACAACGATGCCGGTGTCCTGGCAAATAGGACGATGGCCCTCGGCGCAGAGGCGAGAATTAACCAGGATTTGTGCGATGGCATCCCGAGCAGCTCGCGACTCTTCATGTTCATAAGCGGTATTGAGTGCCTGGATAAAGTCGGGAGAGTGATAGTAAGAGATATATTGGCAGGCGTCGGCAATGCTGGTAATAAGATCGATTTGGCGAATGGGCGGCATGATTTTGTCCTTGATTAACTGATGTTACGCAGGTCTCAAATGTGAATTAAGCGCTAAAAACATCGGTTTTAAGAATCATCGGGTATTTAACGCAGAGGTGCGAAGGCCGCAGAGAAAAACACTAAAAATTTTGCGTCCTCTGCATCTTTGCGCTCTCTGCGTTTATCCTAAATTAATCAGTTGAATCGTAGCGAGAATGACTATAGCGTTGAAGATAAAAGATTTTTTGGATTATTTTGGACGACAGCGTACCACCCATACGGTGAGTTTAAAATAATCCAAAAAATCTTTTAGATTCGGTGCCATAGGCGTTCGCAGTAGATTCAACTGATTAATTTAGGTTTATAACACACCACTTGTCAGTACCACGACAGCATAACCTCTCAATGCACTGGAAGGATTGTCCTCGTGCTTCCGGCATTGCGCAAATTTCAATCAAAGTGCGCGTTGTAGCTTTCGCGTCAAATTTTAGACTCTGTGACTCTAAAATTCACAACCGAAGAAAATGGCTTGTCCCCCCTAAATGTAAATCAATGATTTTATTTGTTTGGATATTTTGAGCGCTTAATTCGTATTTTACAGTTTGAGTAACGCGGCGAGGGGCCGCATTATGCGAGTTTTATTTGCATGCATGCCTATTTCTCACAAGATAAGCCAGCAGGACTGTTGACACAACGCAGTGCATCACGCAAACTTACGCGCTTCTTTTCGGGGAGGGGTTCCCGAGTGGCCAAAGGGATCAGACTGTAAATCTGACGGCTCCGCCTTCGGTGGTTCGAATCCACCCCCCTCCACCAATTAGGTGACTTAAGCGCAAAAGCTGGTCACTCAGAAAAGAAGAATAGATAACGTAGCATGCGGGTGTAGTTGCCAGTGGATATTGTTGGAAGCTGGTTCCTCGTAACTGATTTCATGCGGGTGTAGTTCAACGGTAGAACTTCAGCCTTCCAAGCTGACTATGTGGGTTCGATTCCCATCACCCGCTCCAGTTGGCAAGCCGGTAGCAATACCAGCAGATGGCAGGTTCCCCGAGTGCGGGGCTGCGACAAGCAAGTTTAGAGCGGCTCATGTAGCTCAGGGGTAGAGCACATCCTTGGTAAGGATGAGGTCCCCGGTTCAAATCCGGGCATGAGCTCCAGTTTTTCGATGATTGTGTTATTACGCAGTTTGTTTGGCGTATTAGGCAAGTAGCAAATAGAACAGATAGTTAAACCTTTTTGGCATAACTTACATTTAGAGGAAGAGGGTCGGCCGATGTCCAAGGAAAAATTTGAACGCAATAAACCGCACGTCAACGTAGGCACCATAGGCCACGTTGATCACGGCAAAACCACGCTGACAGCAGCTTTGACCAAAGTCATGGCCGAAAAACACGGCGGTGAATTCAAAGCCTACGACCAGATTGACGGGGCCCCTGAAGAGCGCGCGCGTGGTATTACCATCGCCACAGCTCATGTGGAATACGAAAGTGACGCACGTCACTATGCTCACGTTGACTGTCCCGGCCATGCCGATTACGTGAAAAACATGATTACCGGTGCCGCCCAGATGGACGGCGCTATTCTGGTGTGCTCCGCCGCTGATGGCCCCATGCCACAGACCCGCGAGCACATCCTCCTGTCCCGTCAGGTAGGCGTTCCGTACATTGTTGTGTACATGAACAAAGCCGACATGGTGGACGACGACGAACTTATCGAACTGGTCGAAATGGAAATCCGCGAACTGCTGGATACCTATGACTTCCCCGGTGACGACACCCCTATTATTGTGGGCTCTGCCCTCAAGGCATTGGAAGGTGACGAATCAGAGATTGGTGTGCCCTCCATTCTTAAGCTAGTGGAAGCCCTGGATACCTATATCCCACTGCCAGAACGTGCGGTTGATGGTGACTTCCTGATGCCAGTGGAAGATGTTTTCTCCATCTCGGGTCGTGGTACCGTAGTGACGGGTCGTATCGAACGCGGTATTGTCAAAGTGGGCGAAGAAATTGAAATCGTCGGCATTAAAGACACCGCCACCACCACCTGTACGGGTGTTGAAATGTTCCGCAAGCTGCTTGACGAAGGTCAGGCGGGCGACAACGTCGGCGTCCTATTGCGTGGTACCAAGCGTGAAGAAGTCGAGCGTGGCCAAGTGCTGTGCAAACCCGGCTCCATCAAACCGCACACTGAATTTGAATGTGAAGTCTACATTCTGAGCAAAGACGAAGGTGGTCGTCACACCCCGTTCTTCCAGGGCTATCGCCCGCAGTTTTATTTCCGTACGACGGACATCACGGGTGCTTGTGAATTGCCTGAAGGCACCGAAATGGTCATGCCTGGCGACAACGTCAACATGAAAGTAAAACTGATCGGCCCCATTGCCATGGAAGAAGGCTTACGCTTCGCGATTCGTGAAGGTGGCCGTACCGTGGGTGCGGGTGTCGTCGCGAAGATTATTGAGTAACACCATTTTTTGTATAAAAAAGATGACTCATTCACGGGCGTACGGTATGATCGCGCGCCCGTGAGCTTTGTTGCATCTTATATTAATGCAGGAATGTGAACACTTTTTAGGCCAGTAGCTCAATTGGCAGAGCAGCGGTCTCCAAAACCGCAGGTTGGGGGTTCGATTCCCTCCTGGCCTGCCACTATGGTTTGCTGCGGCTTAACGGGCGTGGCGTGTTACGGCTTATGGCTGTGCATACCACTTATTAAGTTTTAAGTGGTACTTGGTAGTGGCAGGTAGGCTGAAAACAAATTTTGTTGTACGCAGTTTGGGACATCGACATTGGATAAGTTTTTATTGACGGTAGCAGTGCTTCCGATAGCTGCGGCAATCGGCGGCTTCTATTACTTTGAGGATTACCCGCAGTGGATGCGAGTTATTGCGTTGTTGGTGGCGGTAGGCATCAGCGGCATGATTGCTTTGCAGACGGCGCTAGGTCAGACGGCCTGGGCGTTTCGGCGTGATGCGATTATCGAAGTGCGCAAGGTGGTTTGGCCGACGCGCAAGGAAACAACACAGACCACAATGATTGTGCTGGTGGTGGTGATTATCATGTCGCTGCTGTTATGGGCGCTCGACAGTATACTGGCTTGGGTGGTTCGTGCCTTAACCAATTGATTGCGACAGGTCAGAGGTAATGCTGGCCGGTTAACGAGGAAGACGATAAATGGCAATGCGGTGGTACGTGGTACACGCCTATTCGGGTTTTGAAAAGCAGGTCCAACGTTCCTTGATGGAGCGTATTAATCGTATGGGCATGGAAGACAGCTTTGGTGAGGTTTTGGTGCCTACGGAAGAAGTCGTTGAAATGCGTGAGGGCACAAAGCGCCGCAGTGAACGCAAATTTTTCCCCGGGTATGTACTGGTGCAAATGGAACTGAATGATGATTCCTGGCACTTGGTAAAAGACGTACCTAAAGTACTGGGCTTTATTGGTGGTACTGGTGACCGGCCGACCCCGATTACTGATAAAGAAGCTGATTCCATTTTGCAACGTGTGCAGGAAGGTGTGGAGAAACCACGGCCCAAAGTGTTGTTTGAACCGGGCGAGATGGTGCGCATTATTGACGGCCCCTTTAATGACTTTAACGGTGTTGTCGAAGAAGTGGACTATGAAAAGAGCAAGATGCGTGTATCGGTTTTGATTTTTGGTCGTTCCACGCCAGTTGAACTGGAGTTTGGGCAGGTCGAAAAAGGATAAGCTGAAATGCCAAGAGTTTTTACTTAGCTCCAGGCACTTAGCACTATTTTTAAACAGGGGAGCCGCAAGGCGCTTGCACCCACTTGGGAGTAATAAGACATGGCAAAGAAGATTGAAGCCTATATCAAGCTGCAGGTTCCTGCAGGCCAAGCCAACCCCAGCCCGCCTGTAGGTCCGGCATTGGGTCAGCATGGCGTTAACATCATGGAGTTCTGCAAGGCATTTAATGCACAGACGCAGAGCATGGAACAGGGTTTGCCGATTCCCGTGGTGATTACCGTTTATAGTGATCGTAGTTTTACCTTTATTACCAAGACTCCTCCGGCTTCCGTGCTGTTGAGGAAGGCAGCAGGTATTGCCAAGGGCTCCGGTGTGCCGAATCGCGATAAAGTGGGCAAGATCAATCGTGCTCAGCTAGAAGAAATTGCCACCACCAAGATGCCGGATCTGAATGCGGCCGATATGGATGCCGCTGTGCGCATTATTGCTGGCACTGCCCGTAGTATGGGTCTGGAAACTGAGGGAGTGAAATAATGGCTAAATTATCCAAACGTGCCAAGGCAATCAGCGAAAAGCTGGAAGCTGGAAAAAGTTATGCCATTGATGATGCGTTAGCCCTGCTTAAGGATTTACCCCCAGCAAAATTTTCGGAGTCCGTTGACGTAAGTGTCAATCTGGGTGTGGATGCCCGCAAGTCTGATCAGGCCGTGCGTAGCGCCACCGTGTTGCCGAATGGTACCGGTAAAACCGTGCGTGTTGCGGTGTTTACTCAGGGGCCCAATGCCGATGCTGCCAAAGAGGCGGGTGCTGACATCGTGGGCATGGACGATCTGGCTGCGGAAGTAAAAAAAGGCAACATGGATTTTGATGTGGTCATTGCTTCCCCAGATGCCATGCGCGTGGTGGGGCAGCTCGGCCAGATACTTGGCCCTCGTGGTTTGATGCCAAACCCTAAAGTGGGCACGGTGACGCCTGACGTGGCCACCGCAGTGAAAAATGCGAAAGCGGGTCAGGTGCGTTATCGCATCGACAAAGCCGGTATTATTCATTGTCCCATCGGCAAACTTAGCTTCGAAGTGCCTGCTCTGCGTGAGAATCTTGAAGCCCTGCTGGCAGATTTGCTGAAGGCTAAGCCCAGCTCTGCCAAAGGTGTGTATATGAAAAAAGTGACCATATCCAGCACCATGGGTCCGGGTGTAGTGGTGGATAAATCGTCGCTGCCGATCTAGGTTGCCGCGATACAACAAAACAGAATTTGAGGGTACGGTTTTTTTAGACACATGTCCTGAAAAAACCGTTGCCGTCAAAGACCGTAGGTGTGAGGTGGATGTGTTTTTTATCCGCTGAGCTTAATGACGACAGTCAGCCTGCGCAGATGGTGTTTCCCTGGTAAATTTTCCTGGGTCACGCTGTATAAAGAGTGTCGGTGAAAACCGGCACGTAGTACAAGCGGGAAAGACAAACGTCTAACCCATTCTTTGTTAATAAAACAGTGTTAACGACTGGAGGTGTTTCAGTGGCTCTGAATTTAGATCAGAAAAAAGCAGTCGTCGCCGAAGTCGCCGAAGTCGCAGCTAATGCGCATTCTGCTATTGCCGCCGAGTATATTGGTCTGACAGTGGATGACATGACAGCTTTGCGTGTGAAAGCCCGTGAAGAAAATGTCTATTTGCGCGTAGTAAAAAATACCCTGGCGCGTCGCGCATTTGAAGGCACTGACTTCGAATGTATGAGTGATGCCATGGTAGGTCCATTGGTTTTGGCGTTCTCGCAAGAAGACCCTGGTGCCGCTGCCCGTGTTATTTCCGATTTTGCAAAAGGAAATGACAAACTGGTGGTGAAGCTGGTTTCTATTAGCGGGCAGTTGCTGGATGCAGGCGATATTAAACGTCTGGCCAGTATGCCAACCAAGGATCAGGCAATCAGCATGCTGATGTCGGTGATGAATGCACCGGTAGAGAAGCTGGCACGTACGTTGAACGAAGTGCCGAGCAAGCTGGTTCGTGTGATAGCTGCGGTTCGTGACCAAAAAGATGCTGCATAATCGTTTTAAACGACATGCGCGCATTTTTTTACGACGATTTGCGATTTATTGTTGAAAACAAAAAACACTTATTTTCGGGCAATTAAAAGCTCGATGAGTTGAAAGTATTAGGAGATTGATATCATGGCTGTGAGTAAAGACGATATTCTGGAAAGCATTTCAAACATGACCGTCATGGAAGTGGTGGACTTGGTTGAAGCAATGGAAGAAAAATTTGGTGTGTCTGCAGCGGCTGCTGTCGCTGTTGCTGCTCCTGCTGCTGCTGACGCCGGTGCTGCTGCTGAAGAGCAGACCGAATTTGATGTAATGATGACTAGCTTCGGTGGCAACAAAGTTGCGGTGATCAAGGCTGTTCGTGGCATTACCGGTCTGGGGCTTAAAGAAGCCAAGGGCATGGTAGAAAGCGCACCGGTTGCAGTGAAAGAAGGCGTTGAAAAGGCCGAAGCTGAAGAAGTCAAAAAGACGCTGGAAGAAGCTGGCGCACAAGTCGAGCTTAAATAAGACTCGCTTGTTGAGTGCTGAAACCCGGGGCTCTTTCTTGTTTCAAGAAGCCCGGTCAGACTTCTCAACAGCGGCATTGGCTGGTGACTTTTGTCACCGGCCTTTTGTCGCTACTGAGAAGCGTTATTCGTTGATGGCGCGCTTGTGCGTCATCGGGTTGTCATAATAGAGGAACGCAGATGGCTTACTCCTTCACTGAAAAGAAACGTATCCGTAAAGATTTCGGCAAGTTTCCTAAAGTCATGGAGGTACCGTACCTGCTGGAAATCCAGCTGGCGTCGTACCGTAAATTTCTCCAGACCGACGTGCCTTTGGCGGAACGTGGTGACTATGGATTGCATGGTGCTCTGAAAAGCGTGCTGCCTATTGTCAGTTATTCCGGCAGCGCGGGTTTGGAGTATGTTGATTATCGTCTGGGTACCCCGACGTTTAATGTGAAGGAATGCCAGCTGCGTGGCATGACTTATTCCGCGCCATTGCGCGTGACGGTCAAATTGATCATTTACGATAAGGATTCCAAGAAAAATCCAAAGCCGATCAAGGAAATCCGTGAGCAGGAAATTTACATGGGTGAAATTCCCCTGATGACTGACAACGGTACCTTTGTGATTAACGGTACTGAGCGCGTTATTGTTTCCCAGCTGCATCGTTCGCCAGGTGTATTTTTTGATCACGACAAGGGTAAGACCCATTCTTCGGGCAAGTTGCTCTATCATGCCCAGGTGATTCCTTATCGCGGTTCCTGGTTAGACTTTGAGTTTGATCCTAAAGATCTGGTGCATGTGCGTATTGATCGTCGTCGAAAACTGCCTGCTACGGTTATCTTGCATGCTTTGGGATATAGCGATGAAGAAATTCTGGCGATGTTCTTCGAAAATGATTCCTTTACGCTAGGTAAAGAGGAAGCCAAGTTGAAGCTGGTGCCTGAGCGCCTGCGGGGTGATACCGCTGCCTATGACATCAAAATCAAAGGCAAAGTTATTGCGGAAAAAGGGCGTCGCATCACTGCGCGTCATATCAAGGAACTTGAAAAGGCCGACATCAAAACGTTGCCTGTGCCGTTTGAGTATTTGATTGGCAAAGCTCTGGCGAGCGCCGTGGTGGACAAGGAAAGTGGTGAAATCGTTGCCAATACCAACGAAGAAATCACCGAAGAGTTGCTGGTTAAACTACAGGAAGCCGGAGTCAAAAGCATTGAAACGGTTTACACCAACGACCTTGATCGTGGTCCGTTCATTGCAGATACTCTGCGTGCAGATAATTCCACTAATGACCTCGAAGCCAAGGTGGAAATCTATCGCATGATGCGTCCTGGTGAACCACCTACCAAGGATGCTGCCGAGACTCTGTTCCAGAATCTGTTTTTTAATCCGGATCGTTATGATTTGTCCTCTGTAGGCCGTATGAAGTTTAACCGCCGTCTCGGTCGTGTGGAAAACACGGGTGATGGTGTATTGAGCCCGGACGACATTGTCGATGTGCTGAAAATGCTCATCGATATTCGTAACGGCAATGGTGTAGTGGATGACATCGATCATCTGGGTAATCGTCGTGTACGTTCTGTTGGCGAGATGGCAGAAAACCAGTTCCGCGTTGGCTTGGTGCGCGTGGAACGTGCAGTGAAAGAACGTTTAAGTATTGCCGAAAGTGAAGGCCTGATGCCACAGGATCTGATCAACGCTAAGCCAGTGTCTGCTGCCATCAAAGAATTTTTTGGCAGTTCGCAGTTGTCGCAATTTATGGATCAGAACAACCCGCTGTCGGAAGTCACCCACAAGCGTCGTGTCTCGGCCTTGGGCCCAGGTGGTTTGACTCGTGAACGTGCCGGTTTTGAAGTGCGGGATGTTCACCCAACGCATTACGGTCGTGTCTGTCCCATCGAAACACCTGAGGGTCCGAATATCGGCCTGATTAACTCGCTGGCAGTGTATGCGCGTACCAACGATTATGGTTTCCTGGAAACGCCGTATCGCAAAGTAATCGATGGCGTAGTGACGGGTGATATTGAATACCTGTCTGCCATCGAAGAAGGTCAGTATGTGATTGCCCAGGCGAATATCACGCTCGATAAAAAAGGTAAACTGATCGATGACATGGTGGCGGCTCGTCATTTGAATGAAACCACCATGTCCTTCCCGAACAAGGTGGATTACATTGATGTGTCACCACGACAGATTGTATCCATCGCCGCAGCGCTGATCCCGTTCCTTGAACACGATGACGCCAACCGCGCACTCATGGGGTCGAACATGCAGCGTCAGGCTGTGCCAACCTTGCGTGCCGATAAACCGCTGGTGGGTACAGGTATTGAGCGTTGTGTTGCTATTGACTCGGGTGTCACCGTAGTTGCCTCGCGTGGTGGTCTGGTGGATATGGTTGATGCCAGCCGTATCGTGGTGCGTGTCAATGATGATGAAACCGCTGCGGGTGAACCCGGTGTGGATATTTACAATCTGACCAAATATACCCGTTCCAATCAGAATACCTGCATTAACCAAAAGCCGCTGGTAAAACCCGGTGATGTGGTGGCGCGTGGTGATGTGCTGGCTGATGGCCCGTCCACTGACATGGGTGAGCTGGCATTGGGCCAGAATATGTTGGTGGCCTTCATGCCCTGGAATGGTTACAACTTTGAGGATTCTATTCTCATCTCCGAGCGTGTGGTGAAGGAAGATCGTTACACCACTATTCATATCGAAGAACTCACCTGCATGGCGCGGGATACCAAACTGGGTTCGGAAGAAGTGACCAGCGATATTCCCAACGTGGGTGAAGGCGCGCTGGCCAATCTGGATGAAGCGGGTGTGGTGTATGTGGGTGCCGAAGTACGGCCAGGGGATATCCTGGTGGGCAAGGTAACACCGAAAGGTGAAACCCAGCTGACTCCGGAAGAAAAACTGCTGCGCGCGATCTTTGGCGAAAAGGCTTCGGACGTGAAAGATACGTCGTTGCGTGTGCCGTCGGGCATGGATGGCGTGGTTATCGACGTGCGTGTGTTCACCCGTGACGGTGTGGACAAAGACACTCGTGCCCTGCAAGTGGAAGAATCAGATCTCGTTTCGGTGAAGAAAGATTTGCAGGACGAGTACCGCATCATGGAAGACGACATCTACCAGCGTGCGGAAAAACTGCTGTCTGGTAAGGTTGCCGATGGTGGTCCGAACCAGCTGAAAGCTGGAGCCAAGGTGACTAATGCCTACCTCGCTGAAATCGAGCGCGGGAAGTGGTTTGAAGTGCGCCTGCGCAATGAAGATGCCAATACGCAATTGGAAAAACTCTCTGCTCAATTGACGCGTCATCGCGAAGAAATGGATGCCAAGTTTGAAGAGCAGAAGCAGAAAATCACTTCGGGTGATGATCTGGCACCGGGCGTGCTGAAGATGGTCAAGGTGTACATGGCCGTGAAACGTCGCATTCAGCCGGGTGATAAAATGGCCGGTCGTCATGGTAACAAAGGTGTTATTTCCATGATCGTGCCGGAAGAAGACATGCCGTATCGTGCTGACGGTACTCCGGTCGATGTCGTGCTGAATCCTTTGGGTGTGCCTTCGCGTATGAATGTGGGACAGGTGCTGGAAACTCATTTGGGCTGGGCTGCGCGAGGTTTGGGGCTGAAGCTCGGCAAGATGCTGGATAACAATGGCAAAATCAAAGATATCCGCAGCTACCTCGATGAAATTTACAATGGTGGCGTGGGTGCAACGGTGGATCTGAAATCACTCAACGATGATGAAGTGCTCGAAATGAGCCATAATCTGCGCAAAGGTGTGCCCATGGCTACGCCGGTGTTTGATGGTGTGAACGAGGAAGAAATTCGCCGCATGCTGAAGTTGGCCGACCTGCCCGAGAGCGGACAAACCCGGCTTATTGATGGTCGTACCGGCGAATATTTTGATCGCCCGGTAACTGTTGGCTACATGTACATGCTCAAGCTTAACCATTTGGTGGATGACAAGATGCACGCCCGCTCCACAGGGCCGTACAGTCTGGTTACCCAGCAACCGTTGGGTGGTAAGGCACAATTCGGTGGCCAGCGCTTCGGTGAAATGGAAGTGTGGGCGCTGGAAGCTTATGGCGCAGCGTACACTTTGCAGGAAATGTTGACTGTGAAATCGGACGACGTGGCGGGTCGCACCAAAATGTACAAAAACATTGTGGACGGCAATCATCACATGGAGGCGGGTATGCCCGAATCCTTCAATGTGCTGGTCAAGGAAATTCGCTCCCTCGGTATTGATATCGAGCTGGAAGAAGATCGCTAATCGTCATCAGGTTTTAAACTGGAGAAACCATGAAAGATCTACTCAAAATTTTGCGTAACCAAGGTCAGGTTCAGGACTTCGATGCGATTCGTATTGGTCTGGCCTCACCAGCAAAAATTCGTTCCTGGTCTTACGGTGAAGTGAAAAAGCCGGAAACCATTAACTATCGTACGTTCAAGCCGGAACGCGACGGGCTGTTCTGCGCCAAAATTTTTGGCCCGGTAAAAGACTACGAATGTCTGTGTGGTAAATATAAACGCCTCAAACATCGCGGCGTGATCTGTGAAAAATGTGGCGTTGAAGTCACGCTGGCTAAAGTGCGTCGTGAACGTATGGCGCACATCGAATTAGCCAGCCCGGTGGCTCATATCTGGTTCCTCAAGTCTTTGCCGTCGCGTATAGGTTTGCTGCTGGACATGACTCTGCGTGACATCGAGCGTGTGCTTTATTTTGAAGCTTTTGTGGTAGTGAATCCGGGCATGACCGAGCTGGAGCGTTTCCAGTTGTTGAGTGATGAGCAATACCTGGAAGCTATCGAAGAGTATGGTGACGAGTTCGATGCCCGCATGGGTGCCGAAGCGGTGTTCGAATTGCTAAAAGCCATCGACATGAAAGCTGAGGTCATTCAGATTCGTGAAGACATTGGTGCCACCAAGTCGGAAACCAAATACAAAAAATACACCAAACGTCTGAAGCTTATCGAAGCTTTCATCGAGTCCGGCAACAAACCGGAATGGATGGTGTTGACCGTATTGCCGGTATTACCGCCAGAATTACGCCCGTTGGTTCCTCTGGATGGTGGTCGTTTTGCGACCTCCGATTTGAACGACTTGTATCGTCGTGCCATCAACCGTAACAACCGTCTGCGCCGCCTGCTGGAGTTGAATGCACCGGATATTATTGTGCGCAACGAAAAACGCATGTTGCAGGAGTCTGTGGATGCGTTGCTGGATAACGGTCGTCGCGGTCGTGCCATCACGGGCTCTAACAAGCGCCCGCTGAAATCCTTGGCCGATATGATCAAGGGCAAGCAGGGCCGTTTCCGTCAAAACCTGCTGGGTAAGCGTGTTGATTACTCTGGCCGTTCAGTGATCGTGGTGGGACCGACGCTCAAGTTGCACCAGTGCGGCCTGCCGAAAAAAATGGGCCTGGAGCTGTTCAAGCCATTTATTTTCAGCAAGCTGGAATTACGTGGTTTGGCGACTACCATCAAGGCCGCCAAAAAAATGGTTGAACGTGAAGGCCCAGAAGTTTGGGATATTCTCGCCGAAGTCATCCGTGAACATCCGATTATGTTGAACCGTGCGCCGACCTTGCATCGTCTGGGTATCCAGGCTTTTGAGCCTGTGCTGATTGAAGGCAAGGCCATTCAGTTGCATCCGCTGGTGTGTACCGCATTCAACGCCGACTTTGACGGTGACCAGATGGCTGTGCACGTGCCGCTGTCTATTGAAGCACAGCTGGAAACCCGCACACTGATGCTGTCGTCCAATAACGTATTGTCGCCCGCCAATGGTGAGCCAATTATTGTGCCGTCGCAGGACGTGGTGCTGGGTCTGTATTACATGACCCGTGATTGCATCAACGCCAAAGGTGAAGGCATGATGTTTGCGGATATCAATGAAGCACATCGCGCCTATGAAACGGGAGCCGCGTCGATTCATGCCAAAGTCAAAGTCCGTGTGCTGGACGTAACGTTGGACGATGATGGTAAAGAAGTGGAGCAGAGGCGTGTGGTGGAGACTACCGTAGGTCGCGCCCTGTTGATGGAGCTGATGCCGCGTGGCCTGAGTATTGATCTGGTGAATATAACCATGACCAAAAAGGCTGTATCTGGCGTGATTAACGCCTGTTACCGCCAGGTGGGTTTGAAAAAGACCGTGGTTTTTGCTGATCAGCTGATGTACATGGGCTTTCGACAGTCTACCAAATCGTCGGTATCCTTCGGCATTAATGACATGGAGATTCCGCCCGCCAAATATGAACTGCTGGCTGAAGCTGAAGGGCAGGTTAAAGAAATTGAAAACCAGTATGCCTCCGGTTTGGTGACTAACGGTGAACGTTACAATAAGGTTGTGGATATCTGGTCTGTGGCCAACGATGCTATCGCCAAGGCGATGATGGATGGCCTGGGTTTTGAGGATGTGGTGAATGCCGAAGGCAAGACCGTCAAACAGAAATCCTTCAACTCGGTATATATGATGGCGGACTCCGGTGCTCGTGGTAGTGCGGCACAGATTCGTCAGTTATCCGGTATGCGTGGCCTGATGGCCAAGCCGGATGGTTCGATTATCGAAACGCCCATCACCGCCAACTTCCGTGAAGGTCTGGACGTGTTGCAGTACTTTATTTCGACTCATGGTGCTCGTAAGGGTTTGGCCGATACCGCGTTGAAAACCGCTAACTCCGGTTACCTGACTCGTCGTTTGGTGGATGTGTCTCAGGATTTGGTGGTATTGGAAGTTGATTGTGGTACGCAAGAAGGTCTACTCAAACAACCGTTAGTGGAAGGTGGTGATGTGGTAGAACCGTTGGCCGAGCGTGTGCTGGGCCGGACAGCGGCAACAGATATCCTGATTCCCAATACTGATGACGTATTATTTCCTGCCGGTACCTTGCTGGATGAAGACATGGTGGAAATTATGGAAGCCAACGGCGTGGATCAGGTGCGGGTACGTTCTGCGATTACCTGTGAGACCCGTTACGGTATCTGTGCGCAATGTTATGGTCGTGACCTGGGTCGTGGCCACCGCGTTAATCAGGGCGAAGCCGTCGGTGTGGTGGCTGCGCAATCTATCGGTGAACCCGGTACTCAGCTCACCATGCGTACGTTCCACATTGGTGGTGCGGCCTCCCGTGCAGCAGCAGCCAACAGTATCGAAGTGAAGTCTGCGGGTACTGTGCGTTTGCATAACATCAAAACAGTAGAGCGAACCAATGGCAATCTGGTGGCGGTATCCCGTTCCGGTGAACTGACGGTGCTTGATGGCCAGGGACGTGAGCGTGAGCGTTACAAAGTGCCCTATGGTGCGGAAATTGCGGTGCATGATAACAGCAGCATTGCTGCGGGTACGGTGGCAGCAACCTGGGATCCCCATACCCACCCGGTGATTACCGAGGTGGCAGGCAAGCTGCAATTTATCGATTTCAATGAGGGTGTGACCGTGCAGCGGGAAACCGATGACATCACTGGTATGTCCAGTCTGGTGGTTATTGATCCCAAGCAGCGCAGCTCAGCAGCTAAAGACCTGCGTCCCATGGTTAAGCTGGTCGATGATAAGGGTGAAGATCTGAGTATTGCAGGTACCAATATTCCTGCACATTACGCGTTGTCTGCGGGAGCCATCGTCGGTATGGAAGATGGTGCAATGGCCAATGTGGGTGACGTGATTGCACGTATCCCACAAGAGTCTTCGAAAACGCGTGATATCACGGGTGGTCTGCCGCGTGTTGCCGAATTGTTCGAAGCACGTAAGCCTAAAGAGCCATCCATCATGGCGGAAATTTCCGGCATCGTATCTTTTGGTAAGGAGACCAAGGGCAAACAGCGTCTGGTCATCACCCCAACTGAGGGCGATCATTACGAAGCGTTGATTCCCAAATGGCGTCACATCACCGCGTTTGAAGGTGAGCATGTGGAGAAGGGTGAAGTTATCGCTGATGGTGCGCCGGACCCCCATGATATTTTGCGTCTGAAGGGTATTCCGGAGCTGGCAACATATATCGGCAACGAAGTGCAGGAGGTCTATCGTCTGCAAGGTGTGAAGATCAACGACAAACACATTGAAGTGATTGTGCGTCAGATGTTACGCCGGGCTGAAATCAAGGCTCCAGGTGATACCAAACTGCTTCGTGGTGAACAGTTGGAGCGTACTCGCATTCTTGAAGAGAATGAGAGAGTTGAAGCCGAAGGCAAAATGCCGGCAACGTATCAACCTATGTTGCTGGGTATCACCAAGGCCTCGTTGGCGACAGAGTCCTTTATTTCTGCGGCTTCCTTCCAGGAAACCACTCGTGTGCTCACTGAGGCTTCGGTGAGTGGCAAGGTGGATCGCCTGAGAGGCTTGAAAGAAAACGTCATCGTGGGGCGTTTGATTCCGGCAGGTACGGGTTTGGCGCATCATCAAGAGCGTCAGCGTAAGGCTGCCGCCGCAGTAGAAGCCGAGGCTGAAGCCGCCGCCACCGCTTTACGGGCCGCTGAAGAAGCCTTGTCGGCAATGCCGCCTCCGGCTACTAATGAGGCGGAAGGCTCGGATGGTGCTGAGGAAGTTGTGAGTTAGGGTCGAAGTTGTAGAGATGACTGACGGAGATACGGGGTAATGCCGCGTATCTCCGCCCCGTCGCCTCATGGACCCAATTTTCTCATTCTCACGCCTCGTAAGAACTAGAAAACGCACGTTGGGTTAAAGCCCTGTCGGTTTTTTTTTGGAGGTAATAAAGGAGTGTTGAGGAACATGCATGTTCCTGCACCGTATTTAAACGCGGCTACTTTGCCTCATTAAGATCCCAGTCATACCCGTAATCAATATCGCCCTTATGTTCGGTCAGCCGTTTTGCCAGCGCGGGCTCAGCATGTTTAGCTAATTCCTTTAGTAATTCTTTTTCGTTGGTTCCGAAGTCGGTTTGATACCAATCGAATATCTTGGATAATAGAAGGTCTTCACCTTCCACCGTAATCCCTCTTGGATTGTTTACATAGGACTTGGCAGTCTCTGCCAGTTGATCATCAATATTCTTGCCTGTAAAAACCCTGTCGCTGAGGTTTGGACAGCTATAACTTGCGCAATTGACAGCATAGTGAATTCTGGAGTCTTTCCATATAGGGCGCAAAATGCCATGTTCAATGTCATTTAAACTGAGTTTTTGTCCAGAGACATTAAGATACTTTTCATTCCATGGGCCGGGCGAGAAAAAGGATCCGCCAATCTTGAGTATAGATTTTACTGGATAGGCGTCCAATATAACGTCAACTGTCAGAGCATTGTAAAGGTTGATCCAATAGGCCATCTGTTCATTGCGGTTGTGGCGGCGCGGGTCGATAGCTTCCAGTGTTTTTATATAGTGCTTAAGCGCTTTACGGTCAGTGCCAGGTACTGCGCTGTATTTGAACAGGTTAACGCCATTAGGTGTACTAACAAGATATTTGTCGAGTAAATTTTGCCAGGCATCATGGTTTATGCTCTTGGAGCTTGCTTCATTACTGTCTACCCAAAATGTAATTGCTTTCGCAGCAGGTGCTGCGTAAACGACTTGTACCAAAAAGGAAAGACAAAAGATGATCAGTAATTTTCCGAGCGGGTTTGTCATGCGTGTAAACATTAATGCCTCCGGTTGTGTAAGTTGATGGTAATTGCTTAAGGGTAATTACCTGGGTTACGTTTGACCTGGCTGATGGCTGCGCAAAAAAGTGTTCGCTTGCATCTGTATGCTTCGCATTTCCCCTTGTTTTTGAATTCGGAATATTATGTGTTTATCAGTCAGGTCGTGGATAGTCTAGTCGTTAAAGATCATAAAATATTACAGTTTTCATAAGTTTTTATTGCAATCTATAAAGGTCGGGTAACGTTGTAGTCAAGAGAAAACTGTTACTCAAAGTTATGCTGTGTCCTGCCTGTCAACGGACGCGGTCTCCCATGCCTCACGGAGTCGGGTCATAGTTCTGCGCTAAGGGTTTATACTTGCTTTTTTGGGTTTCTGCCCTGTCTGCATGTCTATTCCATGAATATAACTGTGGCATCAAAATAATTTCACGAAAACTTGTAACTTTTCGTGAAGACTCACGTCAACGTTTCCTGTGCAATTCATATTGTCTGCTCTATGTCGATTCATAATGTTTAATCCACATATGCAGGCTGACGCTTGCCAGAATTCAAAGCTTTAGACAGCGTTATAAAATTTGGACTTAAATAAAGGAATATATAATGAAGCTAACAAAACGTTCTTTCATCATTGGAATTGTTCTCCAAAGCTTAATGGCAACCCCCGTATTTTCATCGGGGTCGTATGGTGGAGGCGCGAATACACACGCGCTCGATGACTACAGCAAGGGAAAGGTTGTCGTTCGTAATAAAATCATTTGTTCATCCTGCCCTTTCCCCGGCAGTAACGTCAATAAAGACTTTGCTCTCGATGTTGTTGAGAAAGTCAGGGCAGAGGATTCCACATTAAACTCGCTGTCTAAAGATGAACAAAAGTCGGTTGTTGTATATTTTCGTAAGCGCTTCAAGTTGGAATAAGCGGTACGTAAACATTTAAGAAGTGAAACGAACTGGTGAGACCATAACCACGCTTCAACCCCTCGTTCACATCAAGCAATAATTAAATTCGCACAAGTTAATTTCTTAACTTGTCTGGATTGTGTTATCTATTTTACAAGGATTTTTTATAATGAAACATACCGGTTTTTTCTGTATTGGCTTATTTCTTTTTTCATCAATGGCATCCGCAGCTGGTAATCCGTGGCTCATTTCCCCCGGGGCAACGTCAATACAGCTGAGCTATGTTACGCAATCTGCAGACGAGTTGTATGCAGGTGGAACCAAAAGCCCATTGCCAGACGACCTGGATCAAACAACAGCCTGGGTAGGTTTTGCTTACGGCCTTGCCGACAATATGGCCATTGATGCGCGATTGGGTTATTCAAATTTTGAGTTTTCCCCTCAGCAGGATGAGAGCGGTACGACAGACGTATTGCTGGGGCTTACCTGGCGGCTTCGTGATGAGTTTATACATGATGCTGGTCCCAGTGTCGCATTACGGGTGGGTGTTACGCGGGCGGGAAATTACACCGCCGGAAAAATCAATTCTATCGGTGACGGTGCATCCGGTGCGGAGATATCGTTGATTGTTGGAAAAGTCATTACACCAAAGTTATCCATTGCTGCGGATGCTGGTTATCGTTATCGCGATTCAGGTGTTGATAATGAGCTGTTTTCCTCGGTGCGTGGTTTTTACAGTGTGACGAATCAGCTGCATACCAGTGTTGGATATTCTGTTGTTCGAGCGAACGGAAACTTGGATATCAATGACCCTGAGTTTGTGGGAAATTTTACGGAGCTTGCGGAAGATGCAGACATTGTCGAACTGGGTGTGGCTTATCAATTTGTGCGTGGCTACCAAGTCGGTTTTGGTTATGGGCAGGTTGTCGATGGACGTAACACCGGGTTAAACGAAATCGCGAGTATTTCACTCAGTATGACGTTTTAGTATTGCGACGCTATGTATTTACGGCAAACAATATCCGCGATCATCCCGGCTAGGGATGAGTCGCGAGCAATATCACAGGTGGTTGAAGCGCTGGCAAGATTGCATTTTGACACTCACGAACCTGTTTTCGACAATATTATTGTCTGCGACAACGGTTCCACCGACGATACTGCCGAGGTTGCGGCGCGGGCCGGTGCGATTGTTGTCAAGGAGTCGCGACCGGGCTACGGCAACGCTTGTCTCGCGGCGTTATCGGTTCTCCCATCAAGCGACATTGTCGTTTTCATTGATGGTGACAACGCGTTTTATGCTGACCAATGCCGGGCACTCATTGATGCAGTTGTGAATGGTGCGGATTTGGCTATTGGCTCCCGGCAATTGGGTTGTACAGAGAAAGGGGCGTTAACGGTGGCTCAGCGTTTTGGTAATTGGCTTGCCAGTGTGCTTATTCGGCAGATTTGGGGTGTGCCCATAACAGACTTGGGGCCTTACCGGGCGATACGTGCTGGCGCGCTGAAGCGTCTTGCTATGCAGGATCGAACGTTCGGTTGGACGGTTGAAATGCAGGTGAAAGCCATTCAGGCCAATATGAAACTTGTGGAGTGCGCTGTTGATACAAGAAGGCGCATCGGGAAATCGAAAATCAGTGGAACAATTCGTGGCAGTCTGGGTGCGGCGCGCGGCATATTGGGCATGATATTTTTACTTTGGAGGCAAGAGAGCCGGGCTAAACGACAAGCCGTAGCGGTGCGCAAGCAATAGAAAGGGGCTCAAAATGACGTTCTCTCGAAAGGACTTCCATTCTCGGACGGCCCCCCAGGGGTTAAGCCGGGCGTGAAACAAAAGTTTTCAATTCATGGCAACGTGTGGTTGTTTCTGGGTGGAGTGGTGAGCGTACTGCTCTACTGGTATTTATCACGGGAGATTGCAGGCTCGTCGATAAAGATAGAGCGTTATATCGGTTATTTTGGCGTCGCATTTGTTGTGTATGCCGCAACAATATTTTTGGCAACACGCGGCACCAGTATTCCGCCGCTTACCTATATCCTGGTATTTGCCGTGCTGTTTCGTGTCATCGGAGTCAGCGTCACCCCTCAATTCGAGGACGATTATTTTCGCTATATATGGGATGGGTTCATTCTTTCGGGATTCGATAACCCATACCAGCATCCGCCGAGCCATTACTTTGCAGATGAAAATGTCCCGGAGGAATATCAAAATGCGCTGAATGGCGTCAATTATCCAGACCTCCCAACAATTTATGCGCCGACGCTTCAGTTCAGTTTTTTGATCGCGCACTGGATATGGCCAGCTCAGGTGATGGGGTTGCAGCTTGTTTATTCCATTGTGGATGTGTTGCTGATTTTACTTCTTGCGCAAATGACGGATCGCAGAAGCCTGATGCTATATGCGTGGAATCCGCTGGTCATCAAGGAAATCGCTTTCACGGCTCATCCCGATGTCGCAGGTGTGATGTTGCTTATTGCGGCTATATTTTTCGTCAAAAACCGCCCGGCACTCAGTGTGGTATCGTTGGCGTTTAGCGTCTGCGCTAAACCCTTTGCCTGGATAATCGCACCGTTCATCTTGCTGCGATTGCGAAAAACGTATGTGTTTCTATTCGTCATTCTGGTGTTGATGATTTATTTGCCGTTTTTGCTCAGTGGGGCGACTGACTTTACAGCGCTGAGTACTTTCGGGCAGCTCTGGGAATATAACGCCGTTGTTTACCATGTGTTATCTCAGATTTTGCCCGCAGCTAATGCGCGATTGCTGTGCGGTGCAATATTCGTCGTGATGTATCTTGTTTATGTACGCTATTACCGCGCATCCGGACAAACGGGCATTCGTGGAGATATATTATTGGGCGGCTTGCTTGTTTTATCGCCAGTGATTAATCCCTGGTATCTGCTATGGATTCTCCCCTTCGCTTCGCTTAATCGTGATATTTGGCCGTGGGTTGCTTCCTGTGCTGTTTTGTTATCGTATTTCACCGGGCTAAACATGGGTGACCCCAGTCTTGCCAGTTATGAGCAGGCCAGATGGGTCAAGCCAGTTGAGTTTGGAATGATTGCGCTTGCTGTCTTGTTTGACGTGTATAGGCGGCGGCGTGAAGAAAAGGTTAAACCTGATTAATTTAGGTTGATGCACCCTTCTACGGATTCATTTCATATTGGAGCAGGCCCGGGCTTGACAGGCCGGGGTCATGCGCCTAAAATTCGCGCTCCTTGGAAACAGGTGGGGTTTTCCCCGCCTGTTGTTTTATCCGAACTCTTGCTTTGAGCTCTGGTCGTTTTAAAAAAAGAGTTTCGGGGAACAAGATACTTATTTTATTGAATCCCTATGAATGGGGTTGGAGTTGCTTAAATGCCAACGGTAAATCAGTTAGTTCGCAAAGGCCGTAAACGCCAGATTGCAAAAAGTAATGTGCCAGCGCTGGACGCTTGCCCACAAAAGCGCGGTGTGTGTACCCGTGTTTATACCACCACACCGAAAAAACCGAACTCGGCACTGCGTAAGGTGGCCCGTGTTCGCTTGACCAATGGTCATGAAGTAACGACCTACATCGGCGGTGAAGGCCATAACTTGCAAGAACACTCAGTGATTCTGCTTCGTGGTGGTCGTGTTAAGGATTTGCCGGGTGTGCGTTACCACACTGTGCGTGGCAGCCTGGATACCTCGGGTGTGTCGGATCGCCGCCAGGGTCGTTCCAAGTACGGTGCGAAGCGTCCCAAATCTTAGCTTGCTGTTAAGTGAGTCGACCCGAATAACTTTTATTTACATTGATGAACGAGATCGAGTAAACAATGGCTAGAAGAAGAGCAATACCAAAACGTACTATTTTGCCAGATCCCAAGTACAAGGATCTGATGTTGGCAAAGTTCATCAATATTTTGATGATGGACGGTAAAAAGGCCGTGGCCGAGCGTGTTGTTTATGGTGCGCTGGATCAGGTGGTCGAAAAATCCAAAGGCGAAGCCGTTGAGGCCTTGAGCAAGGCTTTGGAAAATGTACGCCCTATGGTTGAGGTTAAATCCCGCCGTGTGGGTGGTGCGACATATCAGGTGCCTGTTGAAGTGCGTGCTGATCGTCGTATGGCATTGGCGATGCGCTGGTTGGTTGAAGCCGCGCGCAAACGCAGCGAAAAATCTATGGACCGCCGCCTTGCGGGTGAAATCATGGATGCCATGGAAAGCCGTGGTTCAGCAGTGAAAAAACGCGAAGATGTGCATCGTATGGCTGAAGCTAACAAGGCGTTCTCACACTACCGTTGGTAGCAGATGTCAGGTTTACCCCCTGCGCGGACATTTCCGTGAGGGTTGTTCTTTAACATTGATGGTTATGAGTCGGTAAATATACCGACGGATTAACGACACGATAACGAGATACTTGCTTCGATTCAGATTGAGGCAGGGCGGTCTTGAACAGGAATAAAAGATTGTGGCACGTCAGACGCCAATCGAACGCTATCGCAATATAGGCATAATGGCCCATATTGATGCAGGTAAAACAACGACCACCGAACGTGTGTTGTTTTACACTGGCGTGTCGCACAAAATCGGTGAAGTTCATGATGGCGCAGCTACCATGGACTGGATGGAGCAGGAGCAAGAGCGCGGAATTACGATCACCTCTGCAGCCACTACCTGCTTCTGGTCCGGGATGGATCAACAGTTTCCACAGCATCGTATCAATATTATTGATACACCGGGGCACGTTGATTTTACCATCGAGGTAGAGCGCTCGTTGCGCGTGCTGGATGGTGCCTGCGCCGTGTTTTGTGCCGTGGGTGGTGTGGAGCCGCAGTCGGAAACAGTATGGCGACAGGCGAGCAAGTATCATGTGCCCCGTATCGCATTTGTGAACAAAATGGATCGCCAGGGCGCGGATTTTTTACGTGTGGTGGGCCAGTTGAAAGAGCGATTGGGTGCCAACCCCGTGCCAATGCAGCTGAATATTGGCAGCGAAGAAGAATTTGAAGGTCTGGTAGATTTGCTGAGTATGAAAGCCATCTACTGGAATGAGGAAGATCGCGGCGTGACTTACGAGTCTCGCGATATTCCGGCAGAGTTGCAGTCGCAGGCAGGAATGCTTCGCGAAGAAATGATGGAGGCTGCTGCTGAAGCCAATGAAGAATTGATGGAAAAGTACCTCGAAGAGGGTGAGCTTTCCGTAGAAGAAATCAAGCTGGGTATCCGTCTGCGTACTTTGGCTAATGAAGTCGTACCGTGTTTTTGTGGCTCTGCTTTCAAAAATAAAGGTGTGCAGGCCATGCTGGATGCAGTGGTTGATTACATGCCTGCGCCCACCGATGTTCCGGCAATTTGTGGTCACCTGAACGATAAGGATGAAAGCGAAGCTGAGCGGCAGGCATCGGATGCCGAGCCTTTTGCAGCACTGGCATTCAAAATAGCCAGCGATCCTTTTGTGGGTACGTTGACATTTTTCCGGGTGTATTCCGGGATAGTTAAAACCGGCGATTTTGTATTTAATCCGGTGAAAGGTAAAAAAGAGCGATTTGGACGCATTGTGCAAATGCATGCCAACTCCCGCGAAGAAATTAAAGAAGTTCGTGCCGGTGATATCGCCGCCGCTGTTGGGCTGAAGGATGTCACCACCGGTGACACCTTGTGTGATCCGACTAAAGTTATCACGTTGGAACGTATGGAATTTCCCGAGCCGGTGATCTCGGTGGCCATTGAGCCACGAACCACCGCGGACCAGGAAAAAATGGGCGTTGCGCTGAGCAAGCTCGCGCAGGAAGACCCCTCATTCCGGGTGCACACGGATGAAGAGTCCGGGCAGACAATTATTTCCGGCATGGGTGAATTACACCTGGAAATTATTGTTGATCGCATGAAGCGGGAATTTGCGGTTGAAGCCAATGTTGGTGCGCCACAAGTGGCTTACCGTGAAACGATTCGCAAGAGTGTCGAAGCCGAGGGCAAGTTTATACGCCAGTCCGGCGGTCGTGGCCAATATGGGCATGTGTGGCTCAAGCTGGAACCGCAACCGCAAGGCACCGGTTACGAATTTGTTAATGGCATCGTTGGTGGTGCCGTCCCGCGCGAATATATCAGCGCTGTGGACAAAGGTATTGAAGAACAGATGGAAAACGGGGTGATTGCCGGTTTTCCCATGGTGGATGTCAAAGTGACATTATATGACGGTTCCTACCATGATGTTGACTCCAGCGAAATGGCTTTTAAAATTGCGGGTTCCATGGGTTTTAGAAATGGTGCCTTATTAGCAGAGCCGGTACTGTTGGAACCGGTAATGAAGGTCGAAGTGGTCACGCCAGAGAATTATATGGGTGACGTGATGGGCGATCTGAATCGACGCCGTGGTATCGTGCAGGGAATGGATGACGGACCTGCTGGCAAGATAATCAGTGCCGAAGTTCCGTTAGCAAAGATGTTTGGTTATGCCACGGATCTACGTTCAGCGACTCAGGGTCGTGCAACGTATTCCATGGGGTTTGAGAAGTATGCCGAAGCACCCAACAGTGTTGCTGAAGCGATTACCAAACAAGATTTTTAAAAATTTGATTTGAACAGTTGAATAAGGGGTAGTTACCGTGTCCAAGGAAAAATTTGAACGCAATAAACCGCACGTCAACGT